>OIYG01001129.1_pt1 | contig 21386 bp, 19 predicted proteins | sample 1587861 | NCBI WGS metagenome assembly OIYG01 (sample SAMN03283272) | human gut metagenome | biome: human-associated habitat; material: feces | host: Homo sapiens | place: Peru | collected 2012 | reverse complement strand
CCAAAGGCGAATAAGTCCAATCTAACAACCTTGTAGGAAGGCCAAAGTGCTGACCAGTCGCCAACATTTGCCAGAAAGAATTAATATCCTTTAGTTCATCAAAACCATACTTCTTAAAAGACCTAATAATATTCTTCTCTAATTTAAGATTATGACTACATTCACGATTAAGAGTTGTAATCAATGGATAATTATCATCAGAAACCCCTCTATAAACATAATCATTACGATAACGATGTATCTTACTATCGTAACAATCCTTAAATACTAAATTTTGAAGTTCTTCAAAACTATGAATAACAACCTCTCTCATCTACAAACTCCTCGCTATACTTTCAATTTTATTTAAACGATGCTTAAGACCCGACTTAGAAATAGACTCTCCATATCTTTCCATGTACTCATCACACAATTCATTTAAAGAATAATCCTTACAATCAAGTCTTAAATCAATGACATTCTTTAGCTTCTCATCCAACTCTTTATACTTATCAGCCTCTTTAATCGCCAACATATAATCTATCTGTTCATTGGCAGCTTTTAAAGACTTCATCTCATTGGCAATCTCACAATTATCGATTCTAATAAGCGAATGCTTAAAATCTCTTTCAATTCTTGCATCTTCAAACTCCAACAAACAAGCAGTCGTACCAATTAGTTTCAAGAAATCCGAAATCACTTCCGCCTTCTTTAAATAAACAATTTGTTTATTTCTTCTTGTAGAAATCTTGGCCTCGATATTAAATCTAGCCAATAACTTAACCACAAAGTTGGCATGATCAACATCATTTAAAGCCAACTCCAAATGATAATTCTTATTCATCGGAGAGTTACAAGTACCATAGGCCAAGAAACAACCAGCCAAATAGTTTTTAGCACAACAGTTCTTCGCAACTGTCAAATAAGAAGGATGCGACAATAAGCCATTCTTATATAAACCAACATCCTCAAGTATCTCAATACCACTTCCAAGTGTCTTAACAATATAAATATTATTCTTCTTTAAATTATTCTTCTTAATAACACTTAATTCGGTATCAACCTTATACAATTTCTTTAGAAGATAAACAATACGCTTCTCACAAGTTGGATTCTCACTCCTAATTAGAAGTTGCATCCCCTTGTTAGAAATGGTCAAAGAAGAGGTCAACTGTAAAAGGGCACAAAGCTGTGCCTTCTTACAACAATCATCCACTTCAATAGAAGCTATCTCTTGTTTTATAGAACCTGTAAAAGACATTAAAGCTTCTCCAGTAATGACTTAACAACTTTTCTAATCTTAACAGGGCTGTGTCTTACATTGTTCTTAGAAAAATCTAACAAACTTCTAGAAATAACCTCTACTCCATTATTTCCTTCATCCTTGACTTCAATTGCCTCTTCCACAATATATCTAGCTAAAATATCCTCAGGAATCTTATCCTTATGAGCCACCACTAAATCAAGAGGCACATTATGTCTTCTAAAGGCATCCACATGCTCCTTAAGATTATAATTATAAGTCTCACCCCTTTGAGTCATCGCATTGGCAAAATAGATCTTCTTAGCTTTAGACTCATTTAGCGCATCATTGATATCCTTAATAATCACATTAGGCATAATCGAAGTATATAAACTACCAATACCATAAATAATCAAATCAGCCTTAAGTATCGCATTAATAGCTTCCTTATTACCGGGCACATCATGATCATAAAATACCTTATCAATATGCATTAACTTAGAAGGAATATTAGCCTCACCCTTTTCAATAGAACCATCCTTATATTTCGCATATAAAGAAATAGTATCCAAACTAGAAGGAATAACTCTACCCTTAGTCTTCATCATCCTACCCATTTCCTTAATCGCAACAGGTAAGGAACCATTATTAATTTCAATTAGTGCAGCCAATACTAAGTTACCTAAAGAGTGGCCAGAAACATCACTTTCATCTTCACCCTTAAAACGATACGCAAAAAGCTCATTAAATTCTTTAGAATCAGATAAAGAAACAAGGACATTACGAATATCACCAACAGCTGGAATATTATAAAGTTCTCTAAGCCTTCCTGTAGAACCGCCATCATCCGCAACCGTTACAATCGCACAAAGATCTACATCCTTAAGATTCTTAAGAGCTTTCATAATAGTTGCCTGGCCATGTCCTCCTCCAATCACAACTACTCTTTTCATCTCTTGTCTAGCTCCCTATGTTTAATATGAGAAACATATTTATTCTTATAATAATCATACAAATAGTTCGCAATAGTAACGCTTCTATGTTGACCACCAGTACAACCAACACAAATTGTCAAATGACGCTTATCGCCATTGTTGTCATAAGCCTTCAACATGAAATCAACATAATCGATTAACTTTACAATATATTCTTGTGTCATCTTAGAATTAAGCACAAAATCCCTAACCTCAGCATCATTACCAGTCTTCTCTTTTAAATCCTCGACATAAAAAGGATTGTCTAAGAAACGCACATCAAAAATCACATCACAGTCCTTAGGAATACCATTCTTAAAACCGAATGACACAAAGCTCAATGACAAGTTCTTATCTTCAATATCATTCAAAGCTCTATTTATTTGATCCTGAAAAGCTCTAACAGGAAGATTAGTAGTATTAATCAAGAAACCTCTATCCTTATATTTGTATAGAATATTCTTCTCAATATCCAAAGCCTCAGATAAAGTATCTGCCACATTATTTGTTAAAAGCGGATGAATTCTTCTTGTGAACTTATAACGATTAATGATAGTCTCCTTATCCGCATCAATAAGAATTAAAGTCACTTTAAAATTAGTATTAGTTAATAAAGTAACCGCCTTATCCAAATCAAAAGGAGATATTGTCAACACAACATTTTGATACTTAAAAGAATCATCATTATCGATTAAATTAATTAATTCCTTTAATAGCTCTGGAGGGTATTGGTCTATACAACGATAGCCCTTGTCTTCCAAATAATTAGAAGCAGTGGTTTTACCAGCTCCGCTAACTCCACTTATAATAACAAGCTTTTTCATAATACCTTAATTGTATCACACGCTTATTTGTGTACCACCACTAATTACCAGCCTGTATCTCTAAAATAATATCTCTAAGTTCTGCCGCTCTTTCAAAGTTTAGAGCCTTAGCAGCCTCGTTCATTTCCTTAGTCAAATCCTTAACCAACTTATCCTTATCCTTGGCACTATGATTCTTCTTTTTCATATACTTAGAAATATTCTCTTTATTCTCTTTACCATGAATAACTTCAGCAACTTCCTTAATAATAGTCTTAGGCACAATCCCATGTTCTGCGTTATAAGCTTCTTGAATACTTCTTCTTCTATTAGTCTCAGTTATCGCTTTATTCATTGAATCAGTCATCTTATCTGCATACATAATTACCCTACCACGGGCATTACGAGCAGCTCTACCAATAGTTTGAATCAGTGACTTCTCACTTCTTAAGAAACCTTCTTTATCTGCATCTAAAATAGCCACCAAAGAAACCTCAGGTAAGTCCAAACCTTCTCTTAACAAGTTAATGCCAACTAAAACATCATATTCACCTTTTCTTAAATCATGAATAATCTGACTTCTTTCTAGTGTCTTTGTCTCATGATGTAAGTAAGCTACCTTTAGATTTTGTTGTTTCAAGAAACTAGTTAAATCCTCTGCCATCTTAACTGTTAAAGTGGTTATAAGTGTGCGTTCATTATTGTCAATGTTCTTTCTAATCTCTTCCAACAAGTTATCAATTTGTCCCATAGTTTCTCTTACTTCAACACTAGGATCAAGTAAACCAGTAGGACGAATAATTTGTTCAACCACTTCACCAGCCTTTTCTAATTCATAGTCGCCAGGAGTAGCACTGATATAGATTCTTTGCGCATTTATCTCTTCAAACTCCTCAAACTTTAGTGGTCTATTTTCTAAGGCACTAGGTAGTCTAAAACCATACTCTACAAGAGTCTCTTTTCTTGCCCTATCACCATTAAACATGCCCTTGATTTGAGGTAAGGAAACATGGGATTCATCGACCACAATTAAAAAATCCTTTGGAAAGTAATCAAACAAGTTATATGGTCTTTGTCCAAAAGTTCTATGATCTATATGCATCGCATAATTCTCGATGCCAGGACATACACCAGTTTCCCTTAGAGCCTCTAAATCATAACGACATCTTTGTTCCAAACGTTCATATTCTAATGGTTTATTATTATCCTTATAATACTTAAGTCTTTCCTCAAGCTCTTTTTCAATTCCCTCACAGGCAATATTAATATCTTTCATATCTCTTGCATAACCGGTTGCTGGTGGGAAGACATATAAAACATAGGCATTGATGATATTTTTAGTAAGAGGATCAATCTCACAAATTCTTTCTATCTCATCATCAAACATTTCAATACGCACAATTATCTTATCGTTATGGCCTGGTACCAGCTCAATAACATCACCCTTAACCGAAAAAGTACCACGTAAATGATCTATATCATTTCTAATATATTGTCTAGCGATAAATCTTTTAATTAGCTCTTGTCTATCGATTGTTTCCCCTACCTTCAAAGTAAAAAACATATCCTCATAATTAGTAGGATCACTACTTGCATAGATACAGGCAACAGAAGCCACAACAATCACATCACTTCTCTCTAACAATGAATTATAAGTAGACATTCTAAGCATATCTATTTCATCATTAGTTACTGCATTCTTCTCAATATAAGTATCAGTCTTTGGCATATATGCCTCTGGTTGATAATAGTCAAAGTTTGAGACAAAGTATTCAACGGCGTTGTTTGGAAACAAGGCCTTAAACTCTGAATATAATTGGCCAGCTAAGGTCTTATTATGAGCAAATACTAAAGTGGGTTTGTTTACTTCTTGTATTACATTGGCCACAGTAAAAGTCTTACCAGTACCTGTAGCCCCTAGTAATACTTGTTCATGTTTGCCTTCTTCAATGCCCTTAACCAACTTATCAATTGCCTTTGGTTGGTCACCAGTTGGTTTATATTCACTTACTAATTCAAATCTTCCTTCTTTATACATACATCTCTTTCAAATGCTTCTTCTATATATTCACAAATATCTTTCGCAACATATAATCCTTCACTTTCTTCTAAAGTGATTGGAAGTGTCAACATTAATTCTTTATATAAAAGTGACTTGGCCATCTTTAACTTACTTGGATCTTTTAGATAATATTCTTCTAAATACTTATTGCCTGCTAAGAAGCCATCACTTTCTTCAATTGGTAGTTGATACTTAGGAATAAACTCATATTCCATGCCCTCATCATTGTAGTAGATAGTATCATTTAACTCTTGTCTTATTAAAGAATCTAATAATAAAGCCTTCGCATTCTTAAACCCCTCATGACTTAAATAATCATTACAGATATCTACATATTCTCTTAGATTCTTCTTATCCAAGATGGATACTGCCATTAGTTGTTTCTCTTTTGAACCACCAAGATATTCAATGATTTCTTCATCGCTTAAACTATGTGTCTTGATATCTACAACCAGACTATCCTTAATCTCATTAAGCTTTTCTTCAAAGTCTCTTGGAATATAAGCTTGACTTAATTCATCATCAACAATCCTTCTAACTTCATCTTGTTTATTATCTTTTAATAATTCTTCTATTTTTTTTAAAATTTCATCATAATAATTCATGACTATATGATACATCTATTTTATAATTAATTGATACGGAGGCGTACCCAAGTGGCTGAAGGGACCGCACTCGAAATGCGGCAGGTCATTAACGTGGCGCATGGGTTCAACTCCCATCGCCTCCGCCATTTAACTTTATGAAATTTATTGACTCTTATAAAAGACTAGAACAATTATGTAATGACATGTTTAATGATAAACATGGTATTTCTATTTATATTGATAAGCTTTTTAAGATTGATAATAAAAACATCGATCTTAAAAAGCTTAAACATTGCCGCTATCTTAGGAACAAGATAGTGCATGAGCCTAATTGTATAGAAGAAAATATGTGTAAACCTGAAGATATTAAATTTCTTAATGATTTCTATAAAAAAATTAAGAATCATGCAGATCCTCTATCTAAGCACAACGAGAATAAACCTTATAAGTTATTAATAATATTATTGATTATCATATTAATACTTTTATATTTTTGTATATGAGGTATTTAAAAACGAGAAATAAATTTCGTCATTTTAATTGATTAGAAACAGGAAGAAACTCTAATTTAAGTTGCATGCCCATACCTGTCGCTAACCTTTTAATCATTCCCAAACTAGGATTTCTAGTGCCATTTTCGATTCTAGAAATATCAGCTTGGCTAATACCAGTTAATTCCGATAATTGTTTTTGAGTAAGACCTTGTTCCTTTCTTACTTTTATCATCACATTAATGATGTCGTATTCGGGTTGAAGAGAATCGTACTCTTTTTTAAAACCAGAATCTTCTAAACATTTGTTTTTATAATCTTTGTAAGTAACCATAATACTCTCCTAAATATGTTGTATACAACATATTATAAACTTAGTAAAAAATAAAAGAATAGCGTTTAGAACTATTCCATATAATTTTTATTAATAATGAGTTTACGATCCCCATCACGAACCAATGTTATACTTGTCTTTATTTTACGGTCATTTATTTTCTATTTCGTTTTTTCATGATATAAGTTTTTTCTTGTTAATAAATATGAAGTTTCCTCAAATTTTACAGTGACATTTTATGCACTGTAAATAGTATCCATATGTTTCTTAGCTACAAAAATAAACCAGCCTAAATATTCTTTATGCACTCAATCGCATATAGTGGTAAATTAATTAGCCAGCCTTCATCCTTATAATCACTCATAGAAGTCCTAATTGATAATTTTGGAGAGAATTTTTCTTGATAAGTCTTCAAACTCTTCGCCCTTAAATTCTCTTCAGCTTTAACTTCTACTGGAATAACTCTTTCACCATCATCCACCACAAAATCAATCTCACAAGAGCCTCTATCATTTGTGTAATAATACAGGTTTAAATCTTCTATTGTTTTTATTTGTTGACAAACGTATTGTTCAGTTAAAGCGCCTTTAAATTCTACAAATAATTCATTACCTTCTATCAAAGTTCGCTGACTTAAACCAGCCACACAACTCAAAAGTCCAACATCTAGAACAAACAATTTAAAGGCCTTTAAATCCTCATAAGCCTTCAAAGGAATGCCAGTATTATTTACCCTACTAACTTTATGAACAAGACCACAATCTGCCAGCCACATGATTGCTGTTTCATAATCTTTAGCGCGTGCACCTTCTCTAACAAGACCATAGATAAATTTCTTGTTTTCTTTAGAAAGTTGTGAAGGAATACTATTCCACAACATACGAATCTTAGGAACGATTTCATTTGGCGCATGCTTAGAAAAGTCTTGTTCATAAGCCGCCAAAATTCTCTTTTGAATGTCCCTTACTTCATTAAAATCGTTATTATCAACAAAGTTTTGCACAACCTCAGGCATACCACCGACATAATAGTATTGTTTTAAAGCATCGACATAAGTTTGTTTAAAACTTGTAATCATTTGAAAATCATTCTTTTCCAACAAAGATCCAAACTGCTCTTTTCCATTAGCTATTAAGAATTCCTTAAAAGAAAGTGGATAAAGTTTCAAAAAATCAACCTTACCAACAGGAAATGATGTACCTTCATGAAGTGCAATACCCAACAAAGATCCAGCGCACACTATATGGTACTCAGGTGCATTCTCATAAAAATATTTAAGTGAACTTAAAGCTTTAGGAACTTCCTGGACCTCATCAAATATTAACAACGTTTTGTTAGGATCTATCTTTTTACCAACATACAATTCAATTCCAGTAATCAAACGATCAGTGTTTAAGTCCACCTCAAACAATGATTCCATAGTACTATTAGAATCAAAGTTTATATACACAGTATCCTCAAAACATTTCTTACCAAACTCTTTCATCAACCAAGTTTTTCCAACTTGTCGTGCTCCCTCGATTATTAAAGGCTTACGATTTTTACTATCCTTCCATTTAACTAATTGTTCAATTGCTACTCTATACATCGGTATACCTACCCTTCATTCGCAGTATATCCCAATAACACAAAAATTACAACGAAAAAATGTGGTATCACTACACTTTTTACAACGAACTTTTGTAGTACACCACACTTTTTACAACGAACTTATTATTTCTTAAACAACTCAGGGAAATTCTTCACACACAAACTAAAGAACTCCTTCACAATATCCTTCACAAAATTCTTAGTTTGTTCATCAGTATTAGATATCACCTTCAAGGCATTAGGAATAGTAGTTTGCCAATTCTTGAAAATCTCATCAGTCTTATCAATATCATCATCAATCAAACTAAACAAGATATCCACAAGCCTTTCTCTTTCCTTATTAGTTAGGCTTGCTACCCACTCATTTAATGTATGATTAAAATACTTTGCATCATTAGTTAAATCATCGATATATTCAAAATCATTACCCTTAATAGTCCAAGAGAAAGGATTATGTTGCCAAACACTAAAACTATTACTAGAAACTACCCTATAATTTTCATGTTGTTGAAGAAACATACCAATCATCGAAGACTTAGGAACGGTCTTATCAATCTTATTACTGATAGATTGAAAACTATCGCTCTTTAATACTTCCTCCAAGAAGCCTGGACCATCATGTGAATAGGCCTTTACTATTCTTCTCTTTATAAAATCATCGCTGTTCGCCAAGGCATAAACAGCCAAGTTACCACCCTTAGAATGACCACCAACCATCAAATCACCATTTGTTCTTAAGGCAATCTTCTTCAAATAATCATAAGCATCCTCTTGAGCCCTAATAGGATACCTAAAGGCCATATTAAAGTCTTCCTTCCAACCCACAATCGTAGAATCAGTACCCCTATAGGCTACATAATGAAAACGATCATTTATCTTAAAAGTAATAGCTGAAAACTGCTCTTGCTTAGACTTATCAGACTTACAAGTATAAGCCTTTAGGACAATATTCCTAAAACGAGGACTACAAGCCAAATAAGTAAACAACTCTCTACTACTTTCAGGATCATAGGTATCACTAAACATCTCATCAAAATATTCTGCGCAATACAAATCCTTAAGCTTAGCACCACTAAAAGTACTTACTTTAGTAATCTTTGGATATCTAAAATAAGCAAGCCAAGAAAGAATCAAACTATCTACATTAGAGAAAGGAAGTTCCTCAAAAGTTGAAACAACTTCCCTTGCATAAGAAACTATATTATTCATACAACTTTGTATATTTATTCTTTAAGTAATCAACATAATATCTAGGATTAAAATCCTCTTTAGTAGCTCTATTTAAAATATATTCATAATTATGTAAAGCGCCATCAAATTGAATATGATCTCTTAAATAAGCAACCAATTCATCAAATTTACCATTTTCTAATAAATTATCTAAATCCAATTCTTTTTCAATAGTAGCCAAGAATTGAGCACCAAAAGCACTGCCTAAAGCGTAAGTAGGAAAATAACCAAATGAAGCATCAGACCAATGAACATCCTGTAAAATACCATCTCTATCATTCTCTACATCAACACCCAAATACTCCTTATACTTTTGATTCCAAGTCTCATTCAACTTATCACAACTGATACTGCCATCACATAAGCCCTTTTCAATCTCATATCTAATTAAAATATGAATAGGATAAGTCAACTCATCAGCCTCAGTTCTAATCAAAGAACACTTAGATGCATTAATAGCTTTTATAAAAGTATCCAAATCAACATCACCTAAATTCTCAGGAAATAGTTCTTGTAAATAAGGATACAAACCAATCCAAAAAGACTTTCTTCTGCCAATATAATTCTCTAAGAAACGAGATTGTGACTCATGCATACCACTAGAAATATACTTCTTAATATTAGTACCATCATACTTATCCAAAATATTATGTTCATAATGAGCATGGCCAACCTCATGAATAACACTAAAAATATTAGAAGCGATATTATATTCATCATAATTAGTAGTAATACGAACATCATTCTTGCTCAAACCATTAGTAAAAGGATGTTCGCTTTGACCCAAATAACCCCATGACTTATCAAAACAAATATATTCCTTTAATCTCTCATTAAACAAAGCTTGTTTATCCTTTGGATAATACTTATATAAGAAAGAATCATCAATATAATCCTTCTTACTATCAACTTCTTTAATCAAAGGCAATAATTCTTCCTTAATAAGCTTAAAGAACTCTTCATACTTATCAATAGTCATACCCTCTTCATAATCATCCAACATCACATTGTAAGCTAATTCATTAGGATTACGTCTTGCCGCCTTCTTCTTTGCGATCTCTATAACCTTAATCAAATGTTTTTCAAACAAGCTATAATCACCCTTTTCCTTAGCTACTAACCAAGCATCAAAAGATTCACTAAAGGCATTATTAAACTCCATCACTTCTTCCTTAGTAAACTTAGAAACACTCTCAAGCGACTTCTTAGTCAAGAAAACATCCCTGTTTAAGTCTTCACCCAAGTCCATTTCACTTAACTCATCAACTAGCTTAATAATCTCAGGATCAGTCTCAATCACATAAGCCTCACCCACAATAGTATTAAGCATCTAATTACGATACTTATTACCCATTACAGGCGCAATCGTATTCTTATCAAAATACACTGTATTAATCATCAGTTCATAAGCATTTAAACGTTCTCTATAGTCTTCATACTTTTTAATCATTTCTTCTTTATTCATAGTGTTCTCCATTCATCTACTTCAATTATATAAAAAAGAGGAATATAACTATTCCTCAAATTGCGAATTATATAAGTTGTAATAGAAACCCTTCTTAGCCAGCAACTCTTGATGATTGCCTACTTCAACTACATCACCCTTATCAAGAACGATAATAATATCAGCATTCTTAATAGTACTCAAACGATGGGCAATGACGAACGAAGTTCTATTCTCCATCAGTTTCTCCATAGCCTGTTGAATCAACTCTTCAGTACGCGTATCAACACTAGAAGTAGCCTCATCTAGAATCAAAATCTTAGGATCTTTCAAGAAAGCTCTCGCAATAGTCAACAACTGCTTCTGGCCCTGGGAAATGCCACTAGTCTCATCAGATATTTGTGTATCATAGCCCTGATCCAAAGTCTTAATGAAATGATGAACATGAGCCATCTTACAAGCTGCATATACTTCTTCATCAGTCGCATCCAACTTACCATACTTGATATTGTCTTTAATAGAACCGCTATATAACCAAGTATCCTGTAATACCATGCCAAACAACGATCTTAAATCACTTCTTGTATAATCCTTAATGTCATGACCATCTACATAAATAGTGCCACCATTCAATTCATAAAATCTCATCAATAGTTTAACTAAAGTAGTCTTACCAGCACCAGTAGGACCAACAATAGCTACATTTTGGCCAGGTCTAACATACATCGAGAAATCCTTAATAACGATATTATCAGGATCATAACCAAAGCGTACATTCTCAAAAGAAACATTGCCCTTAATTGTTAAATTACCATTTTCATCATAAATTTGAACAGGATTTGCACAATCAGGTTCTTCTTCCTTTTCATCCAAAATTTCAAAAATACGCTCAGCCGCAGCAGCCATTGATTGAATATTGCTCAATAACTGTGAAGCTTGGGAAACTGGTTGATTCAAGTTTCTAACATATTGAATTAAAGCTTGAATATCACCAACTGTAATTCTGCCATTAATTGCCTCATAACCACCAAGTAAACATACAGCTACATAAATCAAATTACCGATAAAACCAGTAACCGGCATCATAATAGCTGAATAGAATTGTGACTTATGAGCAGACTCCTCTAGCTTCTTATTAATCTTATCAAAGTCCTTAATTGACTTATCCTCATAGTTATAAGCCTTAACTACTAAATGACCTGAGTACATCTCTTCAATCAAACCATTTGCCTCACCTAAAGCTGCCTGTTGTTTATAGAAATATTTTTGTGAATGTTTAACAATAAAAGTTGCACAAAAAGCGGTTAAAGGTAATACACATAAAGCTACAATAGTAAGCTTAAATGATATAGAAAACATCATATAAAGCACACCAATAACCGTAACTACACTAGACAACATTTGCGTAATTGTATTACTCAAATTATTCGCAATAGTATCTACATCATTAGTAACTCTAGATAATATTTCACCATGACTATGTTTATCAAAGAACTTAAGTGGTAATCTATTTATCTTCTTAGAAACATCATCTCTTAGACGATAAGTTAAATCAACACTAGTCTTAACCATAATCAAATTAGAAACATAATTGATTAAAGCACTACATACATAAAGGATTGCCATTGTCGTAACAATCTTGAAGATGGCATCAAAATCAATACCACTACCACCGGTTACCTTACCAACAATGCCCTCATAGATTTTAGTAGTAATACCACCAGCAATCTTAGGCCCTACTACGGAGATAATAGTAGAACAAATAACTAGAATTAATACAAAGACAATTCTTAAATGATATTCCTTAATATAGTCAAGAAGATGAAGCATGCTGCCCTTAAAATTCTTGGCCTTCTCTTTTTTCATTGGTCTATGCCCAGGCATCTTCTAATTCCTCCTTAGACAATTGTGAATATGCAATCTCCTTATAAACATCACAATCTTTCATTAGCTCACTATGCTTACCCATACCAACAATCTTGCCTTCATCCAAAACGATAATCTTATCGGCATTCTTAATTGTTGAAATTCTTTGAGCAACAATAAGCACAGTAGACTTCTTCTTCTCAATCATCTTAGCCAACTCATCTCTTAGTTTCTTATCAGTTTTATAATCTAGAGCACTAAAAGAATCATCAAAGATAAAGATATTCGCATCTCTTTTAGCCAAAGCACGCGCAATAGAAATTCTCTGCTTCTGACCACCAGAAACATTAGTACCACCCTGAGTAATAGGCTCATCTATTCCAAGTTCCTTCTCACTAATAATCTCTCTTGCCTGAGCAATATCGATTGCTGAATTCAAAGCAGACTCGTCTATCTCTTCGCCAAACTCAATATTTGACTTGATAGTTCCCTTAAACAATACAGCCTTCTGAGTAACATAACCAATATGATCTCTTAAATCCTTTTGTCTATAATCACGAATATCATGATCACCATAAGTGATCGAACCCTCACTTACATCAAACAACCTTGGAATAAGCTTAACGATAGTAGACTTACCACTACCAGTAGAACCAATGAAAGCCACTGTCTCACCTGGTAATGCCTTAAAGTTAATATGCTCAAGCACATTTTCTTCCGCATTAGGATATTTAAAGCTTACATCATTGAAAGCTAAGACGCCTTTATTTGGTACGTCCACAGTATCATCCTTATCCATGATAGTATTCTCAGTGCTTAATACTTCATTAACTCTACCAAGAGAAACTAAAGCACGAGGTACCATAGTCCACACCATAGCTAGAATCATAAAACTCATAACTACATGCATCGCATATTGAATAAAGGCCATCATGTCACCAACTGACATTACATCGATATCGATTAACTTAGCACCATACCATAAGATACCTATAGTCAAAAGATTCATTGTAAGCATCATAATAGGCATAATAGAAATTAAAGTCCTATTAACATGCCAGTCATTATCATATAGTTCTCTATTAGAAACATCAAAACGCTTCTCTTCATTTCTTTCGGTATTAAAAGCTCTAATTACTAATAATCCATCTAATAATTCACGCATGACATTATTTAACTTATCAATCAAAGTTTGCATCTTCTTAAATCTAGGAAGCGCAAAAATAAGAAGTAAAATCATACAGAAGGCAATAACCCCAATAGCTACCAACAAAATCCACAACATATCAGGATATCTCATAACCTTAAAGATAGAAGTAATACCCATCAAAGGAGCCATCAACATCATTCTTAAGCACATCTGAGTCAATTGTTGAATCTGAGTAATATCATTGGTTGTTCTTGTGATCAAAGAAGATGTTGAAAACTTAGAAAACTCTGCACTCGCAAAAGATTCTACCTTATTGTAGACATCTCTTCTCATTCTATAAGCCACATTAGTCGCAATCTTAGTAGCTAAGTAAGTAGATAATAATTGAGCACAAATACTAACAAATGCTACACCTAGCATCAATAAACCTTCGTGTAAGATGTAGTTACTTTGTACTGTTTCTACATTTAAGCCAATATCTTCATAGACACTTTGAATATAGAACTTAGATACTGAACCCATATTATCTTGTAGGCCACTTACATATTCATTAAACTTTTCAAGATATTGTTCCTTCATTGAAGGATTATCTTTCAACATCTTAAAAGTATCATCATCCACTCCTGCCTTTTCAGCCAAGAATACATAAGTCATACCCTTAGATAATTCATTATCTAAAGAACCATCATAATCTTCATTTAAGATATAAACATTCTCTTTAAAAGAAACAACTTGATTAGCTACCTTATATTCTGTATCTTTATTAGCTAATGTATAAATATCATCTAAGTCATCCACAAACAAAGATAGCTTATTCATTTCCTTTTCACTGATTGCCTTAGGTACGTTTTCACTAATACCATTGTATTGAATACCATTAGTGACAATATCTGACATATAGTCTGGTAACTTTAGTTCACTTTGTACCTGAATAAAAGTAAACAAGACAATTACCACGATCAGGAATATATATTTTTTTAAATATTTAAATAATAATTTCACGATGATTTCCTTTCTAATGTAGGAATTTTATGTTAATTAAAAATTATATTCAATAAGAAATTATACGTTTTATCACATCATTAGCACTCATAGCAGTCCTATATATAGAGCTAGAATAATTTGAGATACATAATATAAGACACGATAAGCAATTTGTAAGAAATCAGGTGAGTTCTTACCAAACTTATGTAAAGTTAAAACTAAATCAGATGATATAAAGATTAAGGATCCTACCATATATACAAAATTCTCATGAGTAGGTACTAAATGATAATTGGTTATTGATAGTCCACTATTAAACATAATAATAAATAGGTAACAAGCACCTAAAATACCGATAAAACCCTTAACGTCTAATGATAATTTAAAGGCTATAGCGATAATGATATATAAGATGATGTTGATTACTATTCCCCATTTAATGCACTCACCATTTAATCCAATCAAATAAGTCGCATAAAGTATATGAGCTATAAAGAATGAAATAGTCCCACACGCAAAGATAATGTCCTTATACTTCTTATATCTGTTTCTTAGTATCAAGATAAAATCTCCTAGCATGTCAAATATTAAGGCAATAATAACTAATAATCCTTTCCCCTTGTATAAATGAAACGCCAACAACACAAAAGCTAGTGATGCCAATGTCTTTAATACAATTGATAAAGAATTATGATATTTATCATCATTGTATATAAAAAGGGCATCGATAATAATTCCGATAATTATTATTAAATATGAAGTAATATCCATTAGCTACATTATATAAGAGAATACCATAATAAACTTATCCACTTTTCCACATTGAAAGTGGCAAAAATATGGGAATATGTTGGGAATAATAACAGCCATTTCCTTTCTATAATCACCTTACAAGTGAGGTGTAAGAAATGGAAAATGAAATTGTAAAATTTGTAAACGGAAACCTAGAGTTAGAAGTAAATGTAAGTCCGGAAAAAGAAACAGTTTGGTTATCAGCTAATCAAATGTCACTTTTATTTGATAGGGACGAAAAAACTATTCGTAAGCATATAAATAATGTTTTTAAGGATGAAGAGGTTGATAAAAATATCAACACGCAAAAAATGCGTGTTGTTAATATAAAACAGTTAGTACCTTTTTATTCTCTAGATGTAGTAATCTCTGTCGGTTATAGAGTAAAGTCTAAAAATGGCGTTAAGTTTAGAAAATGGGCTACATCAATATTAAAAGATTATATGATTAAGGGATATTCTATTAATCAGAAAAGATTAGATGCCTTAAATAAAACTATAGAAATACAATCAAGGATGTTAGCTTCTAGTTTAGATATAGATGCTAAGGAAGTATTAAGCATAATAGAAACATATTCTAATGCCCTATCATTATTAGATGATTATGATCATGGAACTATAAGTAAACCTAAAGGAAAGAATTCTATATATGAATTAACATATAAGGAATGTAAAGACTTAATAGATTCAATGAAATTTAATTCAAGTGTCTTTGGAATAGAAAAAGAAAAAGGTAAACTAGAGGGAATATTAGCAGCTATATATCAAAATGTCTTTGGAGAAGAATTATATCCAAGTATTGAAGAGAAGGCTGCTAATCTTTTATATTTCATCATTAAGGACCATCCTTTTGCGGATGGTTGTAAAAGAATTGGTGCTTCTTTATTTTTAGAGTTTCTTAATAAGAATAATCACTTAATTATAGATGGTAAACAAATTATTTCTAATAGTGCATTAGTAGCTATTACTTTAATGATTGCAGAATCAAGACCTGAAGAAAAAGAAACAATGGTTAGACTTGTTATGAACTTTTTAAGATGATTATAACGATATTCAGTTGTCTCAAATTTTGAGACAACTGAATAATTTATAAATTTCAGTAGTTGTTGCATAATTTGCAACCACTATAGTTATTCATCAAATCATATGTGCGTTTTCCGCACAAATGCATATTTACTAGATGCTAGTGAACTAAATCATTTTAGTAACATTATGCAAATTTGCACGGTGTTATTTAATAGGAGCAACACGCAAAAATTGCGTGTTGCTAATAGGAAATTAAGTATGCTTGTTTTTTGAGCATACTTATACAGCCTGCATTTTTTAGCATTGGAGTTTTCGTTTTATGTTGATCTATAGGTTCTTTGTTGTTTGGCAAATGTTGTTAATAGTGGTTGTCGCAAAAAATGAGACAACCACTAAAACTTTTCACCAATTCATACATCCATAATTGATTACTTTGTATTATCTTATATTAATTAGATAAACGAAACTACTATACTTATTATCCAAATTAACATCAAAACTTACATATTAACATTGCCAATGTTAATATGTAATAATCATTGTTAAAAAGAAAAGGCCATCATTATGACGACCTTATGCTCTTAATCTTTTATCACACTTAACAGATAGATAATCACCTAGTTTTTGAATTAGTTGAACAAGAATAACCAAGACAATTACCGCACAAATCATGATTCCATAATTATAACGATAATAACCATAGTTAATTGCGATCTTACCCAATCCGCCACCACCGACAATACCAGACATAGCTGTATAACCCAAGATAGTAGTTAAAGCTACAGTAATATTAGAAATCAATGATGGTACAGCCTCCTTCAACATTACCTTGGTAATAATTTGAAAAGGAGTAGCACCCATAGACTTAGCCATTTCAATCAAATTTTGATCAACTTCCTTCAAAGAAGCTTCCACAAGTCTTGCGATAAAAGGAAACGCAGCTACAACAAGCGGCACAATACTAGCTAAAGTACCAACAGTAGTACCTACAATCAATCTAGTTAATGGGAACACTACAATTACCACAATCAAGAATGGAATTGATCTTAGAATATTAATAACCACATCTATTAATCTTAATAGCCAGGTAGGAAGCGGCATAACACCCTTCTTTTGGCCAGCTACTAATAAGATACCTAATGGTAGTCCAAGAATTATAGAAAATAAAGTTGCTAATAAAGTGGCATAAAGAGTTTCCCATAAAGCTAGTGGAAATTGTTCGACAATCATACTAATTAATTCATTACTCATAATTCAAACTCCATAGCACTTACACCATCAATCTTATTCAAATAACTAATTACCTTATCCATCTCTTCTTTTGTATCAACACCAATCAACATCGAACCATATGAACAACCATTGATATTTCTAATAGAAGCATTCAAGATATTACAAGGAATATTCTCTTCAATCGCCAATCTACTCAATAACGGCTTACCAGTAGAAGTACCACCATTAAAGATTACACGAACTGCATGTTGTTTATTCTCTTCAATGAAAACACTACTTTGATCACTCTCAGGGAACACCAACTTTTTAGCAGCCAAAGACTTAGGATGAGAGAACACATCAGTAACCATACCCGTTTCCACAACACTACCATTATCTAAGATTGCTACCTTATTACATACATTCTCTACAACCGACATTTGATGTGTAATAATTACCACCGTAATATTTAACTTCTTATTGATATCACTGATTAAATCTAAGATTTGATTAGTAGTAGTTGGATCTAAGGCACTAGTTGCCTCATCACATAATAAAATCTTTGGGTTACAAGCCAAGGCTCTAGCAATCGCAACTCTTTGTTTCTGACCACCTGATAAAGTAGCAGGATAGGCATTAGCCTTATCCTTAAGACCTACCATATCTAATAGTTCAAGGGCTCTTTCTCTCGCCTTATTCTTATCTACCTTTTCAAGTTCCATCGGGAACATAACATTCTTAAGACATGTTGACTGCATAAGTAGGTTAAAGCCTTGGAAAATCATCGCTACTTCTTTTCTAAAAGACAATAATTCCTTTTCGCTCAAAGTACCTAATATCTTATTATCAACAATCACCTCACCACTATCTGGTCTTTCAAGAAAGTTTAAACATCTAACCAAAGTTGACTTACCAGCACCAGACATGCCAATAATGCCAAAGATGTCTCCATCTTCAATTGTTAAAGAGACATCTTTTAAGGCTTCAACCGATTTAAATGTTTTATTTAAATTCTTTACTTCAATCATTACTTAGAAAATACATCTAAAGAAGTAGACTTACCACCATATAAGCCCATTGGCTCAACATGGATTGCCCCAACACTTACTACATGAGTACCATTTTCAGTATTGAAATTCTCTAAATAAGGAAGATGTTGGAAATAGTTCGCATCAATTTCACCACTATCAACCACATTATTAGGTTGTACATAATCAGTGAACTCAACGATCTTCAATGTAATATCCTTACTAGCTAAGATATCCTTAACTACACTCAAGATTTCTGCATGAGGAGTAGGAGAAGCAGCAACGCTAACTGTTTGACCCTTTAATGTTTCATAATCAGCACTTGTATCATAACCATCAGTTAGATTTTCTACAGTAGAAACTACAGCACCCTCATACTTACCATCAATATATTCTTTTACTTGCTTAGACTCTAAGGCAGCCTTTAAAGCCAAGATAATAGGATCATTTTCTCTACCCTCTTTTACAGCTAAGATATTAGAATAAGCTGAATAAGAACCCTCAAGAACTAGTGCATCCTTACTAGGATTAATACCTGCATCAATCGCATAATTTGAATTGATTACCGCAAAATCAACATCCTTTAAGACATTAGGAATTTGAGCAGCCTCAACTTCAACAATCTCCACATTATAAGGATTCTCAACAATATCATTCTTAGTAGCTGTAATACCAGCACCATCTTTCAATTTAATGATGCCATTATTTTCAAGAATAGTAAGTGCTCTAGCTTCATTTGTAGTATCATTTGGTACCGCAATAGAAATAGAATCACTATTCTTAGAACCACATCCAGTTAAACCAAGTCCAAGGACCAAAACAAGTAGTAGAGTTAATAATTTTTTCATAAATGTAACCTCCTTAATTATCCCAATAGTACTAAGTAAGAAACAAAAAAGCCGCCCCACTAAGGACGACCTATATAACCGTGTTACCACCTTAATTCACATATACCTAAGATATATGCCTTCTTCAAGTACTATCATACTCTAGCACTATAACGTGTGCACTACGGCTACCACTATTAGTAGTAGCGGCTCAATAGACCATGTTCCCCTAAGTTTCACTATCTTGTTTCACCTTAACCAAGACTCTCTACAAGCTACCCTTTGGGTACTCTTCTTTTCATTGCCTTGACTATATTTTCTTACTAGTAAAATAATAAGTCAATAATTATTTTTGAAAATATTTACTTAGAATGTAAAATTTTCATAACCTCCAAATAAAAGCCGTCATCCTTACAAGAGCCAATCACATACTTGGCATGTGACTTAATCCTTTCATTGGCATTACCCATGGCATAAGATTCACTTACATTCTCAAATAGTTCAAAGTCATTATCACTATCACCAAATATAGCTACCTCATCATCCTTATAACCATTCTTCTCAAGAATACTCTTAAGGCCCCTAAACTTATCTACATTTAAAGGAGTTACCTCAATATTATTAGGATAAGAACTCGTAACACCGAACTTCTTAGTAGTCAAAATTTTATCACCCATTTCCTTCAACATATCGAAACGGACACCATCCATAACCTCAACCTTACAGATATCAACATCAATCTCATCTAAGCTCTTAATTTCTTTTAAATCATTAAAAAAATTTGACCCAAAGACATCACCATCAGCCTTAAAACTATCAGCCATGATACTTACATTAACCGCATATCTTTTTTCAGTACCATAGAAAATAGCACCCACTTTATATTCATTAATATAATCTAATAGTATTTTTAATTGTTCCCCATCTAAGTAAGTACAAGAAATAATGTTATAGTCCTTATCAACCACAACACCACCATTTATTAAAACCTTAGGACACTCGATATCCCTAAAATCAACCATCTTAACCTCTGATATATTTCTGCCAGAAGCTACCACAAACTCAATACCATTTTCTTGTAACTGTTTAACAGCCATATAGTTATTCTTGGATAACTGGCCGTTATACAATAAAGTACCATCTAAATCACTCGCTATAATCTTTATCATGCCCACTATTATACACGAATTTAACACAATCAATCTCATGAGAATTAATAATACCAACAGCCTGTAAATAAGAATAAATAATCACAGACCCAACAAACCTCATACCCCTTTTATATAAATCATTAGATATCGAATCAGACAATTCATTAGTAGTTTTATCAAACTCATAAATAATATTTCCATCCCAATAAGTACACAAATACTTATAAAAACTTCCATATTCTTCTTGAATGCTTTTAAAGATTATCGAATTATTAATACTAGCCTTAATCTTTAATTTGTTTCTAATAATATCTTTATTATTAATCAAAGAATTAACCTTATCATCAGAATACTTGATCACCTTATCTATATCAAAATTGTCATAAGCTATTCTAAATGCTTCCCTTTTATTAAGTACACACTCCCAAGACAAACCAGCTTGAAAAGACTCAAGAATAAGCATCTCATATAAATACTTATCATCTATATTTAATACGCCCCATTCATTATCATGATAATCAACATATAAAGGATTATTCTCATTACACCACTTACATCTTTTCATAATTTTTACCATTAAGGCGCCTTTCTGTCGCCTTCACAAATACGCAACC
>OIYG01001124.1_pt1 | contig 21412 bp, 25 predicted proteins | sample 1587861 | NCBI WGS metagenome assembly OIYG01 (sample SAMN03283272) | human gut metagenome | biome: human-associated habitat; material: feces | host: Homo sapiens | place: Peru | collected 2012 | reverse complement strand
CTTCAACACCATGGAATACTAGGTATGAAATGGGGTGTTAAGAATGGTCCTCCATATCCTCTTGATGCTTCAAGTCACTCTAAAAGAGAGAAGAAAGATGGATGGAGAAAATCTTTAAACGGTGTAAATACCGAATCAAAAGAAAACAAGAAACGTAAGTTTACATTCGATAAAAAGAAAGCACTTAAAGTTGGATTAGCGGTTGCTTTGGCTTATGGTACTTATAAAATAGCTACTTCTGGGACTAGCAATAGTATTGGAAAAATAATAACCGAAAACCTTATAGAGGGAAATAATGAAAGTGGAAGTGTTTCGGAAAAAGTTTTATCTACAATAAATAGATATAAAAACGATAGCTTTAAAGATGCAAAAGGTATCTTCGACTATAATCAAATAAAACGATTAAGCGATAACGAAATACGAGCAATACAGGCATATACAACGCCTCTTTATAAAGAAGTTAATGATGTTCTAAGAAATGGCGGAGAAGGAACTGCCTTTGGAAAACAGATAGCAAAAGAAATGACCAACGCATTAAAGAAGGTAACACTTTCATCAGATGCTAACTTGCAGAGAGGAATTGATAAAAATTTTGCGAAAGATATAATTGGTGATGATAATTATACTTTTTTAAAAAGTATTGTTGCACAGTATGGAAAAAATTCAGATGAGTTTTCTATAAATTTGAAAAAAGTAAAGATTAACGATAAAGGTATTTGTTCTACAGCTGTTCCATTTACTAATCCTAATGGTAAAAAGACAAGCATCGCTAATAAATTTAGTGGTTCAGAAGGAGTTGTCTTAGAGCTTCTAGCAAAATCTGGCACACATGGGATGTACATTAGTCCAATAAGTGAGCAGCAATCTGAACGAGAAGTAATCATAGCACCAAATTCAACAATTATATTGAATGGTACTGTTAAAATAATTGATGGTATAATCCATTTATATGGAACTATTAACGCGTAATAAATATATTATTTGATAGGAGGAATGGTTTAAATGGATATTGACAGATTTGTTTATCATAAGGGGGATCTTGTTTTTCCTGGTGATGATATTTGTTGCAAAACATGTAAGTATAGAAAAATCGTAACAAGTAAAAAATATAACTACACAGCGGATTGTTATAGTAGTGCAGACTGCAAAATTTATAATACCGATGATAACGAAAAACCCGATGGCATTTTATTCAATAATGAAATGTGTAAATTCTATGAAAAAGAATAATCGGAGGTTAGATGCAATCAGAAAGTATTTTACAATCAATAAAGAAGTTATTGGGTATTGAACCTGATTATACATACTTCGACCAAGATTTAATAATTCATATAAATAGTGTATTAAGTATCCTTTCTCAAATAGGCTTTGGTTCAGAGGAAGGATTTTTTATTACTGGGGATACTGAGACATGGGATGATTTGTTCGACGAATCAAATCCACAAATGCAGTTAGTCAAATCATATATTTACTTAAAGGTGAGATTAATGTTTGACCCTCCATTAAACTCGACAGTAATTAATTCAATTAATGCACAAATAGCAGAGTTGGAATGGCGTTTAAATGTTGTTCCTTCATTCAACGAGGAGTAAACAATGGCAACATTTTATTTTACAAACGATTCATACGAGCTTCAACACCATGGAATACTAGGTATGAAATGGGGTGTTAGACGTTATCAAAATTCTGATGGAAGTTTAACGGAAGCAGGAAGAAAAAGATATTCTGACCCAGATAATGGAATTAAGTGGGAAAGAAAAGATGCGGCACGAAACAGAGCTAAGCTTTCTGACGCTGATTTAAATAGGAGAATTGAGCGTTTAAAGAAAGAGCAGGAATTAAATAGGCTCACTAAAGATAGATACAAAACCGGAGCTGAGAAAGTTGCCGATTTTTTAAAAGGCCCTGTTGGAAAAGTTGCGGCAGCAGGCTTAACCGCCAGCATGCTTTATGCTGGTAAAAATGTGGTTCCTAAATTACTGAAAGATGGCAGAGCAAAGCAAGCTGCTCAAGAAATTGCAAGAACTGCAGAAAAGATAGTATTAAAGAAGAAATAAAGGGAGTAAACAATGGCAACATTTTATTTTACAAACGATTCATACGAGCTTCAACACCATGGAATACTAGGTATGAAATGGGGTGTTAGACGTTATCAAAATTCTGATGGAAGTTTAACAGAAGCTGGTAAGAAAAGAGCTGAACGATTAAATAAAGTATTTGGTAAAGATTCACCACTATATCCTGCAAAAAACTCATTAATATCTGTTGGAAATAAAAGATCAAAAGAAATAAAAACGGCTGAAAAAGAAATGAATGAGTATTCGAAAAAACAATCAACAATAAAAGATATGGGAAATATACTAATTAATAGAGAAAAATCACCATTATATTCAGCAGCAAGAGCCGCTGGAAAAGATTATATTGAAGCATATCTAAGAGCAAACTTTGGCTTAACTAGTATATTAACAACAACTGCTCAACTAGCTTTGGAGAAAGGAGCAAGCACGGTATATTCAATGATGGGAATTAATTCATCTTTTTTAAACGATATAACTTCACGGGCTATAGGATATGGGCTAACTAATAATGCACAAGCAGCGTATTATAATTCTTTAAAAAATAAGAATAAAACAAAATAAAGGAGGCTATAATTAATGCCTAATTCATTCGGTTCCAGACTTCAACATGCCTGGAACGCTTTTTTAGGTCGAGACCCAACAAAACTTATTACTGGATATTCTGGGTCTTCCCTGCGACAAGATAAAACCCGATTATCTTATGCAAATAGGCAATCTCTAATAACACCTATATATAATAGAATTGCAGCAGATGTTGCTAACATAAAAATAGAGCATGTAAAACTAGATTTGAATGGCCGATACAAAGAAGATGTAAATAGTGGATTAAATAGTTGTTTAAATTTATCTGCTAATATCGACCAGACAGGTCGTTCATTCATACAAGATGTTGTAATCTCCATGCTTGATGAAGGTTGTGTAGCAATTGTACCTGTTGATACGACATTGGACCCTTATAGAACAAATTCGTTTGATATTTCTACTATGAGGGTTGGCAAAATTCTTGAATGGTATCCAGAACACATAAAGGTTCAACTCTATAACGAAAAAACAGGATTAAAAGAAGATATTGTTCTTCCTAAATCCATGTGCGCTATAGTCGAGAACCCTTTTTATTTAGTTATGAATGAACCAAATTCAACAATGCAGAGGCTTATCCAAAAGATAAACATATTAGATAGACTTGATGAACAGTCTAATTCTGGAAAGTTGGATTTGATTATTCAATTGCCATATGTAATTAAATCAGATGCTAGAAAGAAGCAAGCAGATTTAAGAAGAAAAGAAATCGAAGACCAATTAAATGGGTCTAAGTATGGCATTGCTTATACAGATGGTACTGAGAAAATTACGCAGTTAAATCGCTCAGTTGAGAATAATTTACTAAGTCAGATTCAATATTTAACGAGTATGCTATACAGCCAGTTAGGTATGCCTGCTAGTGTATTTGACGGAACTGCAGACGATGCAACAATGCTTAACTATTACAACAGAACCATCGAACCAATTGTCTCAGCAATTGTGGATGAGATGAAGAGAAAATTCCTAACGAAGACTGCCCGTACACAAGGTCAGTCTATTATTTTCTTTAGAGATCCATTCAAACTTGTTCCTGTAACTCAAATTGCCGATATAGCTGACAAGTTCACTAGAAATGAAATACTTTCAAGTAATGAAGTTCGTCAGATTATTGGCTATAAACCTTCGGATGACCCTGCAGCTGATGAGTTAAGAAATAAGAACCTTAATCAGCAAGGAGCAGACTTACAATCAAATAATTTGAATGAAGTAGAGACCAATGAAGAAAACAGTCAAAATGATACCGATTCTATTGTGAACGATTTACTTGATTCTTTAGAATCCAACATCGATGACATTATTCAAAATTATTTAGATGAGGAATCATGATGAACGATACTGAAATACTACATTATGCATCTCCATATTATGATCCGGTCAAAGCTCATGAATATTACATGAGGACCAGAGAATTAAAAGGTAGACGCTCAACAAGTAATTTGGACGATGAAGGGAAAAAGATATGGTCTTACACGAAGAATCAGATAAAAACTGAAAAAAAGGGTGCTCTTGAAAACGAAAAAACAAAGACTAACTCTACCATTACACAATTACGTGCAAATGCCGAAGAAACAAAAGCAAGAATAAATGAAAAGTTAGAGCAATTAAAAGCTAAATTATCTGCACAGTCTGAAAACGATCGGGCTAGCGTAAGTAATAAAACATCAGCAAAAATTGAAGAAATTAAAGCTCAACAAATGCCCAGTGGATTAACAAAACGCCAGCAACAAAAATGGATAGTTAACAAAAAGAAAAAAATCCAACGATTACAATCGGATGCAGATAAAGAGAAGAAAAGCATAACAACCAAAGCCGCTAATGAATTTAACACTAATAAAAGTGAATCACAAGCAAAGAAGCGACAGGTTAGTGCTGAACTTAAAAGTGTAATATCTGCTACTCGCGAAGCTTACAAAAGTGCAAAGGTTTCAATTAATGAAACTTACGAACAAATATACGATACCGAATATAGTCGTATTTTGGCAGAGCATACTAAGACAACAACTCAAAGACGAAAACGAAAACGAAGTAGTGTTTATTAGTTATTAAGAAAGGGGAAAACTTCAAAATGAGAGAAAAATTTGATTTCTCCGGATGGGCTACCAGAAACGACCTTGAGTGTAGCGACGGTAGAATTATTCGGAAAGACGCATTTGCTGATGATGACGGTAAAACTGTTCCATTGGTTTGGATGCATCAACACAATGATCCAGAAAATGTTCTAGGTCATGCAATGCTTGTAAACGAAAAAGATGGTGTTCGTGCTTATGGTGTGTTTAATAACACGGATATGGGCAGACTTGCAAAAGAGCTTGTATCCAATGGCGATATTAAATACATGAGTATTTGCGCTAATAAGTTAAAACAGGATGGCTCTAATGTACTACATGGTGCAATCAGAGAAGTAAGTTTGGTACTTGCAGGTGCAAATCCAGGAGCATTAATAGACAATCCAATGTTACAGCATAGCGATGGCTCAACAGAGTATGAATTAGATGAGGCAATTATCTATTCAGGCTATGAGCTATGTCATGCAGATGACGATAAGGACGAAGAAGATGAAAAGGAAGAAGAAATGAAAAAAGATAAAACAGTGCAAGATGTACTTGCTACTTTCAATGAAGAACAAAAGCAGCTTCTTTATTATTTAGTTGGTACAGCCGCTGGCGCTGATGACGGTCTTGGTGAAAATGAAAATGAAGTTAAACATGCTGATTCAGACAAAGGCGGAAATACTTTAAAGGATATTTTTGAAACATTAAATGAAGAACAAAAAAATGTTCTTTACTTATTAGTAGGTAAGGCTAAAGAAGAAGCTGATGGTAAAGCTACTAATGAAGAAAATGACGAAGACGATGATGAAGGAGAAGATGAAGAAAAATCTATGAAACACAATGTATTCGAACAAGACTATGATGACACAACAGTTTTAACACATGCCGATATGTCAGCAGTACTTGCTGATGCAAAGAGATGTGGAAGCTTTAAACAAGCATTAGAATCATATGCTGAAAATACTTTACAACACAGCATCGATGATATTCAAATGCTATTCCCAGAAGAGAAGAATGTTACAGATGGAGCACCAGCATTTGTTAAACGTGATGATGCATGGGTAACAACTGTATTTAATAGCGTCCATAAGAGCCCATTCTCAAGAGTAAAGACAGTATTTGCTAACATTACTGAAGATGAAGCTCGTGCTAAAGGTTACATCAAAGGAAAGCAAAAGAAAGAAGAAGTATTTGGCTTATTAAAGAGAACTACTACTCCTCAAACAGTTTACAAACTACAAAAGTTTGACCGTGATGATGTAATTGATATTACTGACTTTGATGTTGTAGCATGGGTTAAAGGTGAAATGCGAGTAATGTTAAATGAAGAAATTGCTCGTGCAGTGTTAGTAGGTGACGGACGTGTTTCTGGAGCAGAAGATAAGATTAACGAACAAAACATCAGACCTATTTGGAAAGATGATGACTTCTATACAATTCATAAGAGCGTAACCATTGCTCCAGCTGCTACAAACTACGATAAAGCAGAAGCAATCATTGAAGCTGCATTACGTGCTCGTAAAGATTATAAAGGTTCTGGCACACCAGATGCATTCTTCGACCCAGATACAATCACAACAATGTTACTAGCAAAAGATACAACAGGTCGTCGTATTTACAACTCTATTTCTGACTTAGCATCTGCATTAAGAGTTAAGAATATTTATGAAGTTCCTGTATTTGAAGGCCTAGAAAGAGAAGACAAACAAAGCAAGAAACACACTTTATTAGGCATTATTGTTAACTTAACAGACTACAACATCGGTGCAGATAAAGGCGGTTCTGTAAACTTATTCGATGATTTTGATATTGATTACAACAAATACACATACTTAATTGAAACACGTTGCAGTGGTGCGTTAGTTCGTCCTTATTCTGCAATTGTAATTGAAACAGCACCTACTGAATAATTAGGTCAAAATAGGAGTGAACAAACATGCCTAAATTTCAAGGTGCAATCGGTTTCTCTACAACTGTAGAGACAACAGCTGGAGTGTGGGAAGAACAAATCACTGAACGAAATTATTGTGTTGAAATAACACGAAATACTCGTAAGCTGACAAACTCTGAACAGTTAAACGATAACCTTGACATAACTAATGAGTTTAGTATTTTAGCTGACCCATATGCAAGGAATAATTTTCACTCCATGCGTTACATAAAGTTTATGGGTGCTTTATGGAAGATAACAACAGTTGAAGTTCAATACCCTCGACTGATTTTAAATGTTGGAGGAGTATACAACGATGGGAACTAGATTAGAACTGCAACAAAAATTGCAAGATTTAATACAATCTAACCATGTATATTTTCAACCACCAGAATCTATCAAGATTCAATACCCATGTATTATCTATGAACTATCAGGTGACGATGTAGTATTTGCAAACGATAACCCTTATAAGCGGGTTAAGCAATATCAAGTCACATACATAGATAAAAACCCAGATTCAAGAATACCTGATGAACTAGCGTTATGGCAGATGTGTAGATTTAACAGATTCTATTCTGCCGACAACCTAAATCATTGGGTATTTTTTCTTTATTTTTAAAAGGAGGAGTTTACTTAAATGCCTAAATTAGTATGGGATGATACTGGAAAACACTTATTTGAAACCGGTGTCCAAAAAGGAGTTCTATATCCACAAGATAAAGGTGCATATCCAAAAGGAGTTGTATGGAATGGCCTTTCATCAGTAACAGAAAGTCCATCTGGTGCTGAATCCAATCCAATCTATGCAGATGATATTAAGTACTTAAACTTAGTTTCAGCAGAAGAATTTGGTGCAACTATTGAAGCTTATACATATCCAGATGAATTTGCAAAATGTGATGGTTCTGCAGAAATTTCACCAGGTATTCTTATCGGTCAACAGGAAAGACAAAAGTTTGGCCTTTGCTATAGAACCGTTTTAGGAAATGATACAGAAGGAAACGCATATGGTTATAAACTTCATATTATTTATAACGCAACAGCTTCCCCATCTGAAAAGCAATACCAAACAATCAATGATAGCCCTGAAGCAATCACTTTCTCTTGGGAGCTATCAACTACACCAACTAACGTTGACGGTAATAAACCAACAGCAAGTTTAGTTATTGATTCTACTAAAGTTGATGAAGAAAAGTTAAAGAAACTAGAAGACAAACTTTACGGAACAGAATCAGCAGAAGCTTCACTGCCTACACCAAACGAAATCATTGCTTTATTAGCAGCGTAATGGTGCTTGCTTAGAGAGTGTGTCAGAGACCGATGCACTCTCTTTTATTTTTTTTAAAACATAAGGAGAAAAAAGAAATGCTTAAAAAGACAATTACATATACAGACTATGATGATGTAGAAAGAACTGAAGATTTCTACTTTAATCTTACAAAAGCCGAATGCACAGAATTTATATACTCTGAAGAAGGTGGTATTGATAAGATGATTAAACGAGCAGTTCAAGAAAAAGACAATAAGAAGATTGTTGAGATTTTCAAGAAATTAATTGAAATCTCTTATGGTGAAAAATCTCCAGACGGTCGTCGTTTTATCAAATCCAAAGAGTTATCTGAAGCATTTATGCAGACAGAAGCATACTCTAATTTATTCATGGAGTTATCACAGAGCGAAACTGAAGCCGTTAAGTTCGTTAAAGGCATTCTTCCAAAAGATATTGCATCTGAAGTTAAAGATACTCCAAATCAGGCTGCTTAATTTTTATTATGCTCACCATAAAAATTCCTAAAACCGAGTTATATGATGAATCAACAAGCTCATTCATATACATAAAAGAACAAACTATAACTTTGGAACATTCGTTAGTTTCTGTTCATAAATGGGAGTCAAAATGGTGTAAACCTTTTCTTTCTTCAAACGACAAAACAGAAGAAGAAACGCTGGACTATATACGATGCATGGTCATAACCCAAAATGTTGATCCTATGGTGCTAAGAGCTATACCTCCAGACCAAGTTAAAAGAATTAATGATTATATTGTGTCTCCAATGACAGCTACAACTTTTTCCAACTCAGACAATAACAAAGGAAAAAAAGAAATTATTACTTCTGAATTAATTTATTACTGGATGATAGCTCTTAATATTCCTGTTGAATTTCAAAAATGGCATTTGAACCAACTTATGACACTGATTAGAGTGTGCAGCATTAAGAACGCTCCTCCTAAGAAGATGGCAAAAGGTGAGGTTATTAATCGTAATAGAGCATTAAATGCAGCAAGAAGAAAGAGGTTAGGAACACATGGGTAGAGTTATTTCTTTTAAACATAAAGGAAACTTTTCAAAAACCCAATTATTTTTATCAAGAGCTAGAAATGCTTTTAAAAGTGGTGCATTTGATGAGTATGGAAAAAAGGGTGTTCAAGCACTCGCTTCCGCTACTCCAACTGATACAGGAAAAACTGCGTCATCGTGGTATTACGAAGTTCACCACAATATTGGAAGTGTAACTATCGAATGGCTAAATTCAAACGTTAATAAAGGTGTTCCAATTGCAATAGTACTACAGTACGGGCATGGAACTCGGGCTGGAACATACGTCAAGGGAATTGACTATGTTAATCCGGCAATGAAAACTATTTTTAATGATATGGCAGATTCAATCTGGAAGGAGGTCACTAAATAATGAGTAAAAACATAGACGAACGTGTCGTCCAGATGCAATTTGATAATGCTCAATTTTTAGATGGAGTTAAAGGCACTCTTTCCGGATTATCTTCATTACAAAATGGTCTATCTAATTTAGAAAACACTACAGCATTTGATGATATTTCAGTTGCTGCAAACAATACGGATTTTTCTGGATTTTATTCTGGCTTAGAATCTGTTCAAAGACAGTTTTCCGCATTAGAGGTAATGGCTTTTTCTGTTATTAATAACATTACTAACAGAATAACAAACATGGGAATGTCCCTTGCTAAATCTGTATCAGTAGATCAGATTGGAGCTGGTTGGGGAAAGTACACTCAAAAAACTGCATCTGTCCAAACTTTAGTTAATGCCACAGGAAAATCGTTGGATGAAATTAATGGATATTTAAATAAACTTATGTGGTATTCAGATGAAACCAGTTATGGTTTTACTGATATGACAGCAGCGTTGGCTACAATGACTTCATCTGGTGGCGACATTGACAAGCTAATTCCAATGATTGAAGGTGTTGCAAACGCTACAGCTTATGCTGGTAAGGGTGCTGCTGAATTCAGTCGAATTATGCAGTTTAGTATTAACCAAGCGTATTCCTCTGGTGTAATGCAAGTTCAAGACTGGAAAACAATTGAAAGTGCTACTGTAAACTCAAAGCAACTGATGCAGGCACTTATTGATGCTGGTGTTGAATTAAAGAAAATTAAAAAAGGCGAAATAACATTATCTAACTTTAGAAGTTCATTAAAAGACAAATGGCTTGATAAGTCTGTAATGGAACAAGGTTTTGGGCAATTTGCTAAAGTAACTGAAGAAATCTATAAAGGCGTTCAAAATGGGACCTTTGAGAACTATGCAGATGGTTTAGCTAAAATTGGAAACACTTACGGTGAAGTTGCAAGCAGAGCAGCAGCCTCTTCACAAGAAGCTAAGACATTTACAGAAGCAATTGATGCAACTAAGGACGCAGTAAGTTCTGGTTGGATGCAGACGTTTGAATTGATATTTGGTAACTACGAAGAGGCCAAAAAGCTTTGGACCGATTTAGCAAATGCTATGTATGACGTATTTGCATCTGGTGGTGAAGAACGAAACGAAGAGCTTCAAACCTGGAAAGATATTGGTGGAAGAGAAATTGCCTTAAAAGGAATTTACAAAATTCTTGGTAATATTAACAAAATTATATCTACTGTTAAAGAGGGTTTTGCTTCAATATTCCCTAATACTTTAGCCAATACAATGCTTAAAATCTCTTTTGGATTAGAAGCTATTGGAGATGCTACTGAACCATCATTAAATCAATTATCAAGACTTAAAAGAGTAGTTGAAGGTGTTGCCTCAGTACTCTCTTTTTTTAAAAAACTCACAGTATCTACATTCAAAGGTTTTGTGAAAGGAATTCAACCAATCTTAACTTCATTATCTGGATTAGTGGATTCCTTACTATACCTATTCAATAGAATAGGCATTAAATTAACTGATTTAAATAAACAATTTACACATGATAAAGGTTTTACAAATTGGAAAAATACAGTAGTAAATACTTTAACCCCGATAGCAACATTTATTGCCAAAATTATAGACAAGATATCTGAAGGGGTAATGTACATCTATAACCATATGGATTCTTTACAGCCTATATTTGAGGCTGTTAGGAAGACTGTTGAGAGTTTCTTTGGCACATTTAACAATTTTAAAAACCTAGCAACAAACAATATATTTACAACCATTGTAGATGGCATAGCCAACTCTGTATCAAAAGCTAAGGAAGTACTTGGACGAATTATTGATGAACTAAAACAAATGTTCACCAATTTAGTTAACTCAATGTACAATCCATTTAAAACTAATGACTTTTCAGACGTTAAAAGCATATTAGTTCCAGGCGGAATATTAGCAGGATTGATATTGGGTGTTAAAAAAATGTTATCCTCTTTTACGATAAAGGGTTCATTTATTGACACTATAAAGAATGTTATTGGCACATTATCTGATTCTTTAGAAAAATTAACAAATACTGCAAAACCGGATATTTTAATAAACATTGCTAAATCTATTGGTATTTTGGCAGTGTCATTATTATTGTTGGCGTCCATTGACCAGGATAAACTAGGTCCAGCAATGGTAGCAATGTCTGCTATGCTAGCTGAGTTATACTTATTCTTGGATAAGATGAATGGAAAATTTAATGCTAAGTCTATAGGTATTATAAATGCTGTCGCCATTGGAATGATCCAAATGGCCGCTGCTATTCTTATTATGTCCTTAGCAATTAAAGCAATGGGCAGTCTAGATGAAGGTAAGATGGCCGGAGGCGTTTTAGCAATTGGTGCATTGCTATTTATGTTACAAAAAGTAGCAAAATCAATGTCAAACAAAAAAGCTGAAAAGTTGACTAAAGGACTAGGAGGCTTAATTGCGTTTGCAATTGCAATACGTGTATTAGCTTCAGCAGTTGAAAAATTAGGTTCTTTAGATGTAGAAACACTAGGAAATGGTCTACTAGGAGTTGTTGCATTAATAGGTGCTCTTCTGGCATTCACTAAATTTGGAAATATTGACAAAGTTGGTTTTGGAACCGGAATGGGCTTGCTACTGCTATCATCAGGGGTTGTTGTACTAGCAGCAGCTACCAAGATGATTGCTCAATTAAGTTGGGAAGAAATTGCAAAAGGATTAGTCGGCGTAGGCGCGATTCTTGTGTCACTAGGTCTATTTACTAAATTACTTGACAATAAAAAGTTAGTATCGTCAGGTCTTGGCTTAACTATATTATCGGCTGGAGTGGCTATTCTTGCTCATGTTGTAAAAACATTGGGAGCATTGGATGCTGCTAACATTGTTAACGGATTAGGTGCCTTAGGAATTATACTTGCAGAAGTTGCCGTAGCGTTATGGGCTTTACCAAAAGATGTTGCGTCAAAAGGTGCTGGTCTAATTTTAGTTGCTGCAGCAGTTAATGTGTTAGCAGTTGCTATTAATTCATTAGCAAAATTAAAAGCAGATGACTTAACAAAAGGATTGATTGGATTAGGTGTATCTTTAGGATCTGTAGTAATTGCCTTAAGATTAATGAAAGGTACGAAAGGCGCTGCCGCATCATTAATTGTTACCTCTGTAGCAATTAATATTTTGGCTTTGGCAGTTAAATCATTAGGTGAAATGCCTATCGATAAACTTATTGTTGGAGTAGGTTCCTTAGCTGGAGTGTTTGCATTATTAGGATTAGCAGGAACGGTATTAGCTCCTCTATCCCCTATATTATTGACACTTGCTGGTGCGTTTGCATTGATAGGTGTCGGAGCATTAGCTTTTGGTTTAGGATTGACCTCAATCTCAGTTGGTTTATTTGCGTTAGCTGCTGCGATTAGTGGCACTGTAGGCGGTATATTAGCAGGATTAGGTTTATTGCTAAAAGGTTTAGTTAAATTAGTAATTGATATTTTAGCTGAAATAGCTAATGCATTACTGACATCTGTGCCTGGCTTAATAGCTGGTATAACCGTCGTAGGTATGGCTATATTGCAAGCAATAGCGATGTTGGTTCCACAAGTAATTGAAACCGCAATTATAGTATTTACAGCATTCTTAAAAGGTATTGCTGACAACATTTACCAAGTAACATCATTAGCTTTGCAAATAATAGTTGAGTTTGTACATGCATTAATAGTTTATATGCCTATACTTGTACAAGCTGGTGTAGAATTGATAATTGCATTTATTAATGGAATAGCAAATGCAATAGCCGATAATGCCGGTCCATTGTGGGATGCAATTGGAAATTTATTTTCATCCTTATTGATATTTATCCTTGAAGGCTTACAAGAAATTGTACAAGGTATAGAAGTCTTTGGACTAGGCGATAAGATGAGTTCTGGAATTCAAACTGTAATAGATTCTTTGAAAACTAATATGACAGAGAACCCTGAGTTGAAATCGGCAGGTATGCTTGCAGGAACATCAACAGCGAGCGGTGTTGAAGCAAGTGGTGAACAAATGAGTACATCAACTGCAGATCTTATGTCACATTTCAGTGGAAAAATCCAAGAATTATATCCTCAAGATAAGCTTGCTGGTCAAGGCGCTGCTGATAAAGTTATTGACGGTATTGATTCAAAGCAATCTGCAGCAAATCAAGCAGGTATAGATTTGTCGCAATATGGCATAAATGGTGTTGATTCAATGTTGGATTCATTTGTGACTGCCGGTAGTAATTCTGGACAAGGCTTAGTTAGCGGTGCAGCTTCTCAATGGCAAGCAATGTACGACACAGGTGTATCTTTAGCCGATGCATTACATTTGGGTTATACAACTGAAGACAATCAACATTCTCCATCAAAGGAAATGGCAAAATACGGTAGATTTAGTGTTCTAGGACTAGTTAATAGCATTAATGGAAATATTGGTTTAGTTCAATCGGCAGGTTCATCAATGGCGGGAACTTTACATGAGACAATACAAGAAGCAGTATCTAAAATTGCTGATACTTCTATTTCTACAGATATTAATCCAGTTATAACACCTGTTCTAGATTTATCAAATGTCGAATCTGGAGCAAGACAACTAAGTGGTATATTGCCTGACTCCGCAGCATATCAAGCATCCGCCTCATTCAACTTGAATGCACAGAACGATGATGTTGCTAGATTAGTAGCGATAGGTAATAAATTACTTCAATCAGTTCAAAATGGTAGTGATTTATACCTTGATGAGAATATACTCGTAGGAAGAATTAATAGGAGACTTGGACAATTATGAGCGTAAGACAATTTAAACTAATAAATGGCTACGGTCAGGAATTTGATATTACAAGTACAGACTATCTACTTAGTTCTCCTTCAGGTTTAGGTTATGACAGAACGGAGAGTTACCGACAAATTGGTAACTCTTTTGTTCGTGTTAATAAACAACCAAAGCAAGGTTCTATAACTGGTAAATTGATATTTACTCCGCCAAATGCGTACACTAAATACTACGATTTTATCCAATTCATTAATGTAGAGCCATTAAAATTGCAATATATTCCATTAAGTAGTATAGGCACTTTCTATAGAGATGTTACTGTATCTAAGATTGAAAAGTCGGAATTGACAAAATACGCTTCGCTTGAATGTTCTATTACTTTTACATGTTTTACACCGTGGTATAGACCTGTAACATTCTCACCAAATACATTCCAAAAAGCTGGTAACCTTTGGCCTGTTGCATGGCCTAAACAATGGGGTCAAGGAAACACTATGGCTATTGAATTAGATTCGGATAGCTTTTTAGACTCTCCTTGCCGTTTGGTAATTAAAGGTGAGAAAATTAATGGCAAAAATAGTGGATTTACAAACCCATCATGGACGCACTATGTTAATGGTGTAAGATTTGAAACAGGTGCAATTACATGTTCAGCTGATGAAGGTCAATCACTAATAATTGATAATACTTCTTATCCTTATACTATGAAAATTTTTGATGATAAAGGTAACTTAGTAAGAGATGTCTATTCTGCTTCAAACTTTTCTACGGAGAGATTCTTATCAATCCAGAATGGTCACAACACAATAGCTATTTCAAACGAAGGAGCCAATCAATTAGAAATCCGTGCGGAGGTTTACTTACAATATGAGACCGTATAATGTAGAGTTCTTCGATAGGGATTTCAATTTCTTACATAATGATTTAGTTTCAACCGTAGATGTCGACGATGACTATCTGGCTGTTAGTACAAACTCAATTACTATCAACCAGACAGACCTCGTTGTCAAATACGGTTTTGTTTATATTTCTGGTAATCATGATTTCTTTGGAGTTGTAACTGATGTCTCTGATGATGAGCATACAACGACAGTAAGTTTTAAATCTATGTTGAGCCTGTTTGACCAAAATGTGATTTTCGATACATCACTTCAAAATGGGACTACTACAACTTTAGAAAGAGCGATTTCAGATGTTATAACACAATATTTGATTAACAGTGGTGATATTTTACAATCACTATCAATCCTTAAAACCGAAACGCTCACGGATACATCTAAGTGGGATTTCGGAATTTCTGTAGATGATTCAGATAAAGAAAAAGGTATAACCAAAACCATAGTGAATCTCTACAATGATATTTTAGTTCCTGCATTAACAAAATACGGTGTAGCAATTACTCCTGTATTTAGCATCACAAAAAAGCAATTGATATTGCAGATAGGTACATCTTCAGCTTCGCAATATGTTGAAGCAGATTTACCAACTGTAAAAATCGAAGAGTTTCAAATAAACCAGGCAAGTTCCAACATTAACAAGCTTGAGATTTGGAACAGCATGAATTACACAGAAAAGATAAATTACTACTACCATACGGATAACACTTACAGTACGAAAAATGAGAATCGTGTTACTCCTGTTGTATTAGAAGTATTAGCGACTTCACCTAATGTTCCAGAATCTGATGATGCCAACACAGCAGAAGCAGATAAACATTGGAAACTACTAGCGAATGAAGGTAGTAACTTTACATTAGATAAAAGACGGTTAGTACGATATGGAGCAGATGAAAAGTATTATTACAAAAAGTTAGATGCTGGTACATACACTGCAAATAATGCTACTTTTGGAGATCCTGATTCAACAAAGAGCAAGCATGTAGATGGGTACTATTCGTACAAAACAGAAAGCGGAACAAAAGTCGAAGAAGATGTTGTAGACAATTACTCAACATTTGACGAAGAAGCTTTAAATTCAGCTTTTGGAGAATTTGCAGGACGCACTTGGACAAATTTAATTGAATTAACTGTTGGTTTAGATGACAGCTTAATCGAACCAACAAATCTTAAGTTCGGTCAAGAAGTAAAAGTTATACATAATGGTTCAGTATACTCTTCAATCCTTACAGGAAAGAAGTTCTCAACAACCATGACACTTACCTTTGGAACGGTAAGATTAGATTTAACTAAGAAGCTCAAAATGGGAGGTTAATTTAAATGAATGCAAAAATTAAAGTCTATACTGGCACGGAAATGACCGCCCAAGACTTCGCAATGCTAATAGAGAAAGTCACTCCAACAAAGAGTGGCATTTTGTATGGATGTGGGGTCACAAAGAAAAACTCAACTAACTTGCATATTAGTTCTGGTTGGTGCATTGTACGCGGTCGTATCGTTCGTATAGACGAAGGTGATATTCCAGTACAATTACCTGGCTCTGGTTCAGTTACAAGATATTTAGTATTAACAGTTGATTTAGCAAATAGTGCTAATCCTGCAACAGTTACAATTGAAGCATCGGTTGGAACAGATACAACAAACTTCAATGTTCTTTCAGGTCAAGCATATTTAAGTTTAGCAAAATTAAGCATTTCTTCAGGAGCAATTGAAACGATTACTGATATGCCAGTTGCTATTTCTGGAGCAAGCGGCGACTTTGCTAAATACACTATTTCTACTAGTAGCTGGTCAAGTGGGACTACAACTGTCGATGGAATTGCATATTACACATGCACAATTGATTTGAATAGAATCATGGACCAAATTCCAGAAGTCAGTCTTGCTGCAAACGGAACTGTACCAACACCTACTGAGAAGAAAGCTTATTCAAAAGTACATGCAACTATTGTTAACCTTTCAACTAAGAAGCTAGTACTATATGCACAAAGTAAGCCAACTTCTAATTTCACAATTAATGTAAAGGGTGTGAGTTAATAATGGCAATTTCAATTTATAGAGGGACGACCCCAACATTAAGTTGCATATTACCTACAGAATTAACTGACAAGACAATTGCTGAGGTATGGCTCACATTTAAATTTATTAATAAACAAACATTGCGTTGTGACCAAATAGATTATTACCTGTCAAAAGGAAATTTAATATTGAAAGGTAATCTATTAAGTTTGAGATTTACACAGGAAGATACATTACGATTCAAACCAGTTGACTATAAATTAGATATTCGACTGCTATTGAATAACGGTAATGCAATGGCATTGAAAACAAAGAAGATAATCCATATTATTGACGTTTTAAAAAATGGGGTTATTGAAGCGGAAGGAATTGGTCAAAATGAGATTATTCCAGTTATTCTTTCGGACAATAACAACATGGAATTTAAAACTTTGTTCAATGATATTCAGCAGACATTTGATGTTGGACTGAATACCCAGACTGTAATCTCAGGTGATTACAATGATTTGTCGAATAAACCACAAATTAATGGTGTGGTTCTAGAAGGTGATAAAACATTTGCAGATTTGCATTTTACTAGCCTTCAACCTGACCAAATAGAAGATATTTGGAACGAATTGTAAGAGAGAGAGAAAAAAAATGGCAAATAGTTATCTTTCAGATGATGGTGTAACAACCCTCATAAGTTTAACTAAAAATGAATTAAAAAAGAAAGCAAGTAGTGTGAATGGTGTTGCTCCTGATGTGAAGGGGAATGTAACACTTTATGGTGATAAGGTTGCACTTTCTAGCACCGATGACACTACTGTTACAACTAAAATTGGAGCAGTACAATCTGCTGCTGATACTGCAAAAAGTACATCGGATAGAATCAAGGCTGTCATCACATCAGGCAATACTGCATTATATACATCTACTGATGCTGATAATCCATTAAATGGAACATTGACACCATTATTTGCTACAAAAGCAGAGTTAAATGATGCAATAGGTGGTGTTACAAGCATAAAAGCAGAAGTTGTATCCGCATTGCCTGAAACAGGTGTTAATGGAACTATTTATTTAGTTGCTCATGCCCATGGTACAGGTGATGCTTATGACGAATACTTATGGATTGAATCTGCTAAGAAGTTTGAGAAGATTGGCAACACAGATATTGACTTAAGTTCATATGCAAAGAAAACAGATTTAGATTTTTACATCACTCAAACAGAATTTGATTCATATTTAACAAATTTTGCAAAGAAGACTGATTTAGATTCATATGTAACAAAGACTGCAGCTGCTAGTACTTATGTAGCAAAAACAGACTTAACAGAAATTACAAGTACTAAAGTTACAGAACTTTGGAACTCAATTAGCTAATTGATATTTAAAGGAGACTAAAAAAACTATGGAAAAACAAACATTGGTTTTCACAAACGGTAATAAATACGAAGTTGATAGCACTTCAAGCATTACATACATGACTTTAACAGTAGCTAAATTCTCTTATGTAGACGCTATTAATAATGACTTTACAGAAGAAAACATGAGAAGTGTTACTTTAAACGGCACATCTTATTCGGAAATTATTCCTTTAACATTATGTGCTGCTAGAGAAGACGAAGTGGTTAAAGTAGTTCTTCAAACAAGAGCAAAGACATTTGAAGAAAAAGTATCAGAAGTCTTAAATGAACATGCTGATGCATTAATGGAATTAGCAGGAGGTATGGAATAATGGGAAAAATTTATGCTCGTGCCATTCGTAGAGGCAGAAAAACTTTAGCAGATGTTCCTGTTAAATATGTAGAAGAAACAAAAGCCGCTTACCTAGAATTATTTGGACAGGAGCTTAAGTAATGTCTACCAATGTATGCGCTATGGCGGGTAACGGCACAGTAGTAGAAGGCAATGCAACTCCATCTGATGTAAGAGCTGGTAAGACTTTCATGAGTGAATCAGGAAATGATGTTCAAACTGGGACATTAAACACCAAAAAAACTATTACTATTTCTGTTGACCATAGCTGGGGTTCAGCACAAGGGTATAACAGAATAACAATCCATGGGCCATTTGGTAGTAAAGAATACGATGCAGGGTTCCCAACAGGGCAATCACATAGGGGCATGGGCTCATTCTCATTCGACGTTGAAATATGATTGCCACGGTAGAAAGGATGATGCTTTATGGCATATGATGATACAACAAAATGTTCCATCACTACTGGTGCAGTTACTAAGATTCTGGAACTGATTAAGGAAGTAAAAACGGCGTTGAGTAATAAAGCGGATAAGAATACATCAGTGATCATTACTCTACCAAGTACTGGATGGACGTTTGATTATAAATTAGAGGACGTTAGTACATATACAATATCAATACCAGTGGAAGGAATTACAGCAGATGACGATTTACTGATTGATATATATGTTGATGTAAATTGGGTATCACCAGTGTCTTTGTCAGAAAACCGTTCAGTAGCAAGGATCCCATCAGCAAGGCAAAATGTTTGTGGCACAGCTATAAAATATGAAACAGAATTTGCAAAAATAAAATATGCTGAAGCACTTGATGGGCAAATTAAATTCTATAGTACTGAGGCTTCATTAGGTAGGGATATAACTTTATTAGTGAGGAAATTATAATGGGAGCAGCTTATATTACAAGAAGAGGTGGTTCTTCATCCAACGAATTAAAATTCACTAAAGTTGGTATGTGGACGTCCGATAACGGTTCTGGTTACACTTTTACCGCAGATTATGATTACGCAATTGTAACAGCAAGTTACGGACGTGATGGCGGTGCCCAAAGAGGGATGTGGATGAGCGTGTCTGGATGTTCTGCAACAGATTATGGACAATCTTACGGCCGAATTGGAGATAAGTCATGTGAGGCTGGTATTATCACAAAAATATTAATCAATCCTAAAAAAGGAAACTATGTTTCTTGGGGGCCAGGCACTAACGGTTCAAAATGTGCAGTCTCGATAGTCGGTATCGGTGGGGGGGGACTAATTAGTCTCTTAAATCGCATTGTTAATGCCTTCAGAAAGGGGGTGTTAACATGGGAGCTTGTATGATAACTAGAAGAAGCGGTAGTGATGGTGAAAAAATTTCACTTATATTTTCAGACGGGCATATTGAATATTTTTCGAAGGATAAATTTAAAAAAGGGAGTACAACCACAAGACCATTTATTCCTATTACGGTAAGTGTTTCAAGTAATAAGTCGTTTGGAAATGATGGTGGTAAGGGCTCATCTGTTTCTTTCAATGGAAAAACTATTTTAAACAATGGCAACAGTCTAGGATCAACAAGTGGCAGTACAGGAGCAAGTGCAAATAATATATATTTGCCATTTCTTTGTACTGGCGTAGAGAATTTAAAAAAAGCTTCGTTTTCTCAGTGGGCAGCTGATGGTGGAGCTTCATATTCCGTCACATATACTTCATGGATTGAACGATGACATTTATAAAAATAAAGGAAAAATAAAATGGGAGCCTGTTTTATTACTAGAAAATCAGCGGCTGGGGGGTAACTCCTACATTACAGCTTTCATCATCTTTTAGCCGATATGGTGGAAGCGATGAAACTTTTGTATATTATTTCAATTTACCGCCTAAAAATGATTTATATAAACATTTTAAAATTGAACTAGGTGGTTCAACTAGCGTGTATTATTGGAGTTTTAACTCTGGTTATAGTGGGTCTATTCAAAGTAATCACGAATACGAATTATTAGATAGCCCTATACAGATTAAAGTTGGATTGGGAAAAGCACACATTCCGTCATTCAATTTATATTTATACTAATAAACATTTTATTAGAGGTTAACAATGATAAACTTAACATTCGGTATGAAGTACCTTAACATTACGCAGTTACCACGCGGCTCGTACTCACACGCTAATCAAGCTCTTGATTTAGGTGGACGAGATACTGGCAAAGATTATTGGTATGCTCGTGGTGATATTTGGTGGAAATGTACTCATTGTTGGAGTACTGCTACAAACACGTATCATTTCTTGAGTTGCAACGCAAATGGTAAACCTATCAAGGTGCATTGCGCAGACGGTAAAGATAGGGTTATAACTTTATCGCTTACTCATGATATGGAGGCGCCTACAATTGGACGTCTGTATCATAACGAAATAATGTACCAAGAAGGAACTAAATACCCAATACCAGGAAGAGTTACTGGAAATCATATTCACCTTGAGATAGCAGAAGGTGATGTGCGTAGAAGATACAAGGCTCAAAATGGGACTTGGACACTATACAATGAACTAAATCCATTAAAGGTAATGTTCATTGACGATAGTTTTACTACTGTTATAAACACTTTAGGAGCTAAGTTGCGGCACTGTAGCTCTATAAATTATGGAAGAGACGATAAAAAAATGATATTACAATCTAA
>OIYG01001123.1_pt1 | contig 21475 bp, 16 predicted proteins | sample 1587861 | NCBI WGS metagenome assembly OIYG01 (sample SAMN03283272) | human gut metagenome | biome: human-associated habitat; material: feces | host: Homo sapiens | place: Peru | collected 2012 | reverse complement strand
GGCGGTTTATCACTACTCCCCGCCGAAAGCGGCACAAACCGCCTGTAAACCGCCGACAGGGACGAAAGGAACGCTTGGGACGAACCGATTGGGGGTACGCCGATTCAACCGTCACCAACGGCACTTTCGTCACCGGCAGAAAAGGAATATTCGATTTCCAGCAGTCGTGCGCCGTTGCTGCGGTGGCTGCGAAAGCGGACGCCGAAATCGGCAAGGCGGTATTCCCATAGATTCATCAGCCGTTTCAGCCCTCTTGCCGATACCGCCTGTCCTGCGTATTCGTTATACCGTTCGCAAAACTCCGTGTTGCTGCCGCTGTAATTTTTCTGCACTTTCATAAATTTGACCAGCAGTTCCATCTCCTTCGGCAGCAGCATTTCCCGGTTCTCCATACTGTCGCCGAGCATTTTCCAAACAAATTCTTCTTTGGAAAACCGCAATTCAATCTGGCGGTCCTCCACATCACGACCGGTGCAGTAGAGGGTGGCGCTGTCGGCATTGCGGCGGCTCTTGTCCAGCACGAAAGCGGTATCCACTGCGCCGACGATTCCGGTGGTGCCGGTCAGCTTGTTGAACGGATCGCTGTCGCCCTGCTTGCGCAGGTGATGCACCAGCAAAAGACAGATACCAAGTTCGTCCGCTAACTGTTTTAATATCCGTATTTCCTCATAGTCGTTTGCGTAAGAGGTGTCGATGCTGTTATTGCGCACGATCTGAAAGGTATCCACCGCAACAAAAACCGTGTCGGGATGCTCTTTTACAAAATCCCGTATCTGTTCGCACAGACCGTCGGACAGCGTTCCGGCAGAGGTAGCAAAAAACGCATTGGGCGGCACTTCGTCGGTGATGCAAAGCAGACGGTTCTGCACGCGGCGCAGCGTATCCTCCAGGCAAAGATACAGCGTTGTTCCTGCGGCTGTTTTCAACTCCCACATCGGTTCGCCCTTTGCAATACGCACACACAGATCCAGCACCCACCACGATTTGCCGATCTTTGACGCGCCGCCGAGGATGCACAATCCCTGCGGCAGCAGCGTGTCGACACAAAACTTTGTCGGCGGAAGTTTCATGTCCATTAAGGTTTCGCCGTCGATAACGGCAAGTTTTGTTTTTTCGTCAGCCATACTGAAATCTCCTTATAAAAAAGTAAGAGCAAAAGCGGCGGCGGAACCGATGCTTTCGCTCTCCTATCTATCTAATGGCTGAAAACAGAAAAATCACATAAAATGCTGTGAGCGCGGAAATTCGTTTCTGAATTTTTTGTAATTTCCGGTGACAGCGAAACGGTTTTATGGTATACTGATTACAGAAACGAGGTGTGCCGCATGAATCTGATTGAAACAAAACCCGTGGGCGATGCAAATTTTTATAAATTTTCTATTGATTTCGTAGGTGATGATTTTATTTTAGGCGGCAAAACTTTGCCGCTCGGAATCATCACGCACGATATATTAAACATCCCCGCCGACAGGCTGCTTTCCGTTTTTAAGACGGGTGATAAACTCAATGATTTGTATAACCGACTGAATGCGGAAAATTACAGCGATGAGCTGTTTATAAGCATTCGGGAGACCGTAGAAAAAATACTCAATCTTATCGAGAAAATAAAACCGTTTTCTTATTTTGATATCCGCGGGGAATACGAACATATTGATTTGCTTCTCGGTGATGATAAAATCAAAGAGTGGCAGCGCAGCTTTTCTTCCATGCCGATACCGAATATCAATTTTGTTCCCGAAGGCACGGCTATGCATGACCACATTATCGTTCTTACCGAATTCATAAAATCCTACATTTATCTTTGTGCCGACACCTTTAATTTCTACAAGGTTGCGATGATGTATTTTGTAAACCTCACCGAGAACGGATTTCGGGACAAAGTGCTCCTTGCCGGCTTTACAAGAGAATTCTTCGGAAAAGAAGAGGTGGCAGAATGGATCGAGGAACTGAATGCCACTGAAATTACGCACAATTTTACGCTTGAGCCTGGCGTTTGGATGGCGCCGGTTGTCCTTGAAAACAAAAACGGCTCTGCTATGCTCGGCCGCCGAATTCATTTCGACCGTATGCTCAATTTTTATGTTACCGATCTGTTCGAGGGGCTTGCCGCCGGACATTACTCCTGGCAATGCGGAATCTGTCACCGATTTTTCTTTATGGAAACCGCGCATAAGCAGCTGTATTGCAGCACCGTCAATCCGGAGTACGGCGTTCCCTGCGCATACGTTGCAAAAAATAAACTGAATATGCCGAAGCAAAAGAAAAAGGACGGTTTCGGCTATGCGATTTGGAAAAAGAGATACGATTCTCTGCGCAACGAAAAGCACAAAACCAACAAAAACCTGCCGTCCGCCAAATACGATATAGATGTGTGCGATAAGGCAATTGAACTTGCCAAACGGCATTACGAGGAAGCGCAAATTGATTTTGATTACGCGCAAAATCAGTATGAGCAGGATATGGTTTTACGGAACCTGATAAACGAGGCAAAAGCGGCACTGGGTAAAAAATAATTTCATTTTTCTTTGGAAAGGGGGTGCGCGTATGGACGCCGAATACAAAAAGGCAACCGAAAAACTGCTTTGCGGTATTACGGATAAGCGGCTGCACGAGCCGACGATATGGAACGATATTCTTTCTTCTGTCCGTTCCGGTAAGCTGCGGCTTTGGGAAAGCAACGATGAAATTCTGCGTATCAAATATTTCTGCAAAGAAAAAATCGAACGCGCATCTGCCTTTACCGAAAGCGATAAAAGCGGCGTGCGGTTCGATGATCTGAACGCATATTTTGTTGAGGCAATCAAGAGCCTGGATAAAGGATATTTTGAGGCGTTTATCTGCGCTTACGAGCCGGTACTCCAAAGCCGCGCCGAGCGGTTCGTTTCGCATTACAATCTGTCTGCGGACGATACCGAGGACATCAAACAAATCTTTTTAGAGACTCTGTGGTTTGCTTTCCTCGGCTATGATGCTGCCGACCCCATTCCGCTGTTGCAGTATGTGAAAAAGGCGGTGGTGGTTCGACAGCTTGATTATATCCGCACAACGAAAAACGCCTGCACCGTGCCAACGCAAAACGGGTACGCCGAGCTGCGTAAGGTGATGCGCATCTATAACAGCGCTCCCGAACTTTCCGCCGATGCACGTATTGCGCTTGCCGTAAAAGAGACGGGCTTTGCCGAGAAAAAAGTTACCGAGCTTGTCGCTGTTGGCAAGGCTTGCGAATATCCCATCGGCATTGTCCTGACAGAAGAAAACGAAAGCGCGGCGGACGGCACCGTTGCGGACGAGCTGATTGAAGATCCGTCCGTATTCCTGTTTGAGGAAGTGCTGCGCAGTATTTACCGTGACAATTTCCGCACCGCCGCCGATAAAATCACACCTAAGGATAAGCAGATTTTATCTCTTTCCCTCGGCGTATGCTTTGACTGTTTCGGCGTTTTCAAGCCCAACACCTATGCGGAAATAGCATTGAAGCAAGGTGCGTCAGGCGAAAAAAGTATTGAGAAAAAACGCAAAGCGGCAATCGAAAAGTTTGCTAAGGAACTGTGCGACATGGGCTTTTGCGACGGCGTTTTCTTAAAGCAAACGGCTATAACGATTATAAAAGAAAAAGACAAGAAAATAGTGCAGTCAGTCGCCTACGCCTATACGCCTTACGGCGACGGAAAAGCCGGTGAGATTCTGTATACCGCTTCCGGAAAGCATCGCTTTCAGATCATTCGCCTTGCGGAATTTGATGTGACCGGCGCTTATGCGGAACAGGCCGCAAAAATCATCGACGGCATGAACGGGAATTTTATCAAAGAACGGTTCTACGCTATCCCGCTTGAAAGCCTGCCCCGCGTCAATAGCCATAACGCAAACCCAAGGATGCCGTTTTATCATTAGCCGCACACAGACGGACAGGAATAGTTTCAAAGCCTTCTCTCGATTTTTTCGAAAGAAGGCTTTTTTCTGCCGTTTAATTTATGACTTTTTCTTGTAAACCCCGAATAAACCCCTATTAAGCCTTGTGAAATCTCAAAAAATGTGGTATAATATATATTATAGTATTGTATTTTCGTGAAAACGGAGGATTCCGCTATGGATAACAACCTTGAGCGCTGGTATTCGATGAAAGAAATAATGGAATATTTGGGTGTCAGCCGTGATACCGTTCTTGACTGGATTGAACGCAGAGAAATGCCCGCCGCTAAAATCGGCAGGCTGTGGAAATTCAAAATAAGCGAAGTTGACGCCTGGATGAAATCCGGCGTTGCGGCGGACAAGTAATCCGTGTTGGGAGACAAGCTATGGGCTTTATAGAATCATATAAGCATCTTGAAAAACTATGCGGCGATATGCTGCAAACTCAGCACGGTATCTCTGCCTATATAGACGATATGGGAAATACGCCAAATGGTTGTTATTGGGTTAAAGGCTGGGACGAAGATCTCAAGCGTCTTAAGCACTATCGGTGGATTCGAAATCAAATTTCTCATGAGCCAAATTGCACAGAGGAGAATATGTGCGAATACGGCGATGCGCAGTGGATTGACGACTTTTACGATAGAATTATGAATCAAAGCGACCCGCTTGCTATGTACCGAAAGGCAACAAGACCTCAGCCTGTCGCAAAACCAAAACAGCACAGTCAATCTCCACAGTTACAGTATACATATCTTGTACAGCCGGTTTCCTCAAAAAAGAAAGGACGGAAAGTCGCCGGATGGATTGTGTTATTGATTATTGCAGCGCTTGTCGGACTGTTTTTTGTGCTTAAATATCTTGTAAATTAATTCGGAGGTGCGCTATGGCACTTGAAAATAAATTGGGGCTGACAAACGTTGCCGACCTTGCCCGCGAGGAAGAACACATCAGCAAGAAAAAGGCGCTTGAACTTTTTGATAGCGGGTTGCTTGATAAATTGGAAGCAGGAAAATTCTCCGCACTGAAAGCAATTCACAAGTATCTTTTTGATGAAATTTACGATTTTGCCGGAGAACTCAGAACCGTAAACATTTCAAAAGGCAACTTCCGTTTTGCGCCGCTGATGTACCTTGAAGCGGCACTTTCCAACATTGATAAAATGCCGCAGTCCTCTTTTGATGAAATCGTCGAGAAGTATGTGGAAATGAATATCGCCCATCCTTTCCGAGAAGGAATCGGGCGCAGCACCCGTATTTGGCTCGACCTTATTTTCAAAACCGATCTTCACAAAGTCGTTGATTGGAGCAAGATTGATAAAGAAGATTATCTTCTTGCCATGGAGCGCAGCCCGATAAAAGATATTGAAATTAAACATCTTTTGAAAAACGCGCTCACCGATGATGTAGATAGCCGAGAGGTCTATATGAATGGCATCGACCACAGCTATTATTACGAAGGATTCACAACCTTTAAGACGGAAGATTTAAGCAAGGAATGAGGTGCAAATATGCCGGATAAGAATTGGCAATTTGAACTTGAAGAATATATAAAGCAAGGCGAACCCGACAGAGCCGAAAAAAGCGAAGCATGGCAGACTGCCATCGGCTTGCAGGCGGTTGACGGACTTAATACATCCGAATATTTGCTGGATACCGCAAAGGAGCACATTGAGGGCAAAATCACCATTGATGAAGCGCAGAAGAGGATTCACAGTTATTATGAACAGCGCACCACCCGCACCGAGACGGAAAACGAAACCAAAGAGGCAGATATCGTTTCGGCAAGAATCACAAAGCTGCTGGGAGAAAAAGCGTTTCAGTTTTCCCCTGCCGAGTGGATTACCATTCACCGCAGATTGTTTGAGGGCGTATTCGACCACGCCGGTCAAATCAGGCAATATAACATCACCAAGAAAGAGTGGGTGCTGAACGGCGATACCGTAATTTATGCGGATTGGAACAGCATTAAAGAAACTCTGGACTATGATTTTGCCACCGAAAAGCAGTTTTCTTATGAGGGACTGTCGGTTGAAGCAGCAGTAATGCACCTCGCAAAGTTTGCATCGGATATTTGGCAGATTCATCCCTTCGGTGAGGGAAACACCCGTGCCACCGCTGTTTTTATGATTAAATATATGAAGACCTTTGGATTCCGCGTCAATAACGATGCGTTCCGTGAAAACTCCTGGTATTTCCGCAATGCGCTGGTCCGGGCAAACTATAATAATTTGCAAAAGGGCGTTCATTCCACCACAAAATTTTTGGAATTGTTTTTCTCCAATCTCCTGCTCGGCACTAAACATGAACTGAAAAACCGCTATATGCACATTGATTTTGCGGATGAAGGCACTCTCCAAAGTATCAATTCCAAAGTTTCAAAGTGTCAATTTGATACTTTGGACTGTACTTTGGAAGAATTGGCGGTTTTAGAATTGGTCGCAAAGAACCCGGCAATAAAACAGCAAGAAATTGCAGAACAAACCGGAAAATCCATTGCTACAATCAAGCGAATTATGAAATCGCTGCAAGATAAAAACTATATCCGCCGTGAAAGCGGTAAGCGATACGGTAAGTGGGAAGTGTTGGTTTGAGGCACAGGCGAAATGCCGTATGTCGCTATTTAAACACCATCTCATATCAGTAGCCACACCGCAAAGGCAAAGTTGCCGTTTCATCGTCCTTCTTATACAAGCGGACAGAGATAGTCGTGCTAAGCATGAGAGGCGACAAGTCCAGTTTTTGTGCAAACATATTTCTTTTTTTACAGTGACGCTGATGCCCAAGTCAACAAAAATACTTAGTCAAAATTGTCGACAGCTTCTTTAAATCGCTATCATTCAATTCCAATGAATTGATTTCTTTTGCAATACGCTCTCTTGTTTTGCTTCGTACAACTTTGTTTTCAGAAAGTGTTCGAATCATTTCATCTTGCCAATTTAATAGCCATATGACATCAAATTTCTCAAAATCAAATTTCTCAAATCTGTAAAACAAATCAAACATTGGACTAATATTTAAAAATGCAGAAAAATCATTTCTCTTTAATGAACCCGCTCTACAAAAATAGCCCACAAGATTTAATGCTTCAAAATAATCATGCTTAGGATATATTTTAATTGGTGATTCTTTTTTTGAGAGTTCAATTTCATTTTTTAAATACTTTTTCAATGCTCGCAATGTTTTTTTATCAATCTTTATATCGTAATTTACCAAGAACAAAAAGTCGTCAAAATAGAACTTGTTTGCCAATCCGTTACATATCCACTTTACGACACTTTTTTGTTGAGAAGAAGAAAGATAGGAATAATAATGCCATTTTATCTGTTCCTTGAATTGTGTATAGGAGTTATTGATAATTTTAGTAATGCGATATGCTAATTTTCGAGACTTAAAAGAATCATCGGTATGGATATAGTGTATCAAATTTGGGTAATTCAAGCTTGAATGTTTAGATAGTAAATCGAAGTTTTCGTTATTGGCTATCGCTTTGATATGCCTATCAATATAGGAAATTAACTTATTTTCAATAACAGACGCAGTTGTTTCACTATATCTTTTTCTTTTCCAAACCTGCGAATCTAAAAAGAGAATCTTATCGCCAATACAAATTTCACGAAACTCATATTTAAAAATAAACGAGCAGACAAAATCCACAAGCTCCTGTGAAATGTCCATATAGCGCAATAGATTCAAGCATCTTTTAATCTTGTTTTGTATAGACAGAATTTCTATCCTCTGATTGGTTTTTAGTACCGTACCATAGTAGGAACAAAGATTTCGCACAGAGGACTCTATTATTTCAATATTTTTGAAATCTAATGTTTTTATTGAATGCTTGCGAAGCAATCTATCTAATTGTTTCGTATCAAAATACTCAATAAAACAATAAAAATCAATATTGTCGAAATAAATCTCGCTTGACGCATTACCAAAGAAGTCATCATCAACTGCTTTCTTAGCCTGCACAGAGTATTTATACACTAAGGTTGACATCAAATTTCGTATGGTTGTTTTAAACTCTGTAAACTCCTCCATATACAAACCATTCCCCAAGAAAAAGTGCAAATTTTGGTTTATTCTTGAAATAACCTTATCTACACTTGTAACACCCCACTCTTGAGTGTTGGAATCAATAGCATCTTGCAATTTCATTCCATCTTGGAAGGAATAGTATGAGTTTTCATATAACATATTAAAAGATGCAATTTTCTTGAAACACTGGTACTCATTTTGAAACTCAATAGGCAACCTTTCAAATATGTGCTCAACTTGCTCAGAACTAATGGTGCCTCCTTTTAGTCCATCAAAGTCAAAAGAATTGTAGTACATCAAGTTGTTGTTCGCACTTTTCATAGCTTGATATACTACATAACGATTTGCCTGTGCAAAAAAATGCAAAAGATAATCGTTTGCAATATATGCCTCTGTAGCAACACTTACAAACAACTCATAAGATTCCTTGTAACGAGATAATTTTGCTAAATAGTACGCCTTTCTATAATTATCTTGGTAATCATCATATTTCTTAGCCACATACTCTTGCATTTCAGCATAATAAAATTGCATACAACACGGATCACCAAAAACAAAATTATCATTATAAATGGCCTGATGCTTATGGTCGGAGCAACGAATTTCTATGATTTGTGCTTTTGAAAGTACTGAGACAATGGTTTGATATTTTTGCAGTGTATCAATATCAAGTTTTTTTCTTTCATCTTTATTCATGTCATTTATAGCAATAAAACGCTTGAACAATATGCTTTCACCAACGGATGTATTGATTACACCGTGATTTTCAATGATGACCTTATTATGAAGTTTTTCTTTAACATCTTGTGTTCGGAGGGCATCCATTTTATTTAACGGAGCCAATAAATCATACAGCGATTGAAAGGCTTCTATTTCATTTTTTCCTTTTAGCAAAAAGTTTGAGGAATCGTTTATTGCATTGAGTACGCATTTGTATCTATTAATAAAATCATCAGATTTATTTTCAATGCAGTATCTATAATCAATAACGCGTAATCCTTTAGACTCATGATAGCGTAATTCGTCTTTCGAAAGTTCAGCATCATCTGTATATATAAATATAGGTTTGTTAAATTTCTCCTTGAGGAGCGATTTGGTCCAATTTAAGACCAGTTTGATATTATAGTCATTGAGTCCATATCCAATAAACACAACTGTGTTTGTTGCAAAAATCGACTTCAGAATAGTTTCGACTAACTTGAATTTTTCGCTATAGTTAAGATAGTCCTCTTCTTTCAAAACAATATTTCTGTGGTCTAAGTCCCCATGTAATTTTAAAATAAACCTATTTCCATTAATTCCGGAAATCTCGTCATCACAAGCAACGACTTTAAAACTTTGGCAGTTCTCAGAAGAGGCGGTTTCAAGCAGATTGTCAAAATTTGTTGTAATAAATGCGCATGGATTCAAGTCAAGTAGCATTTTATAAATTACATTGGGGACAAGTTTTTTGCTTCCAAAACAGTTGTTTATAAAATCATAATACTGATTTTCATCTTGATTTATCGAGTAATAGTACATCTGAGGTATGCTCAAATACTCTTCATTACTGTAATTTGACTTTTTTGTTCGTCCAAGGCTGTCAGAAAAAGCGTCTATTAATTCAGACCATTTCGGTGCATCTGAAAGCTTTGATATTCCGGCACCAACAAAAAAGGTCAAGGATTCCGTTTGCGAGGCTTCAATAATCCTTTTGAATAAATCCTTGTACATAGCCATCTCCTTTATTTCGCTAAATTCTAATACATCTACATAATCATACAAATTTGGCATTGAGTTGGGCCGTCAATACATGTAGTTTTAGAATGTCAGTCATTTCTCAACCTTATATGAATTTAGTTATTCTCCTCAAAATTTTCGACCTGCTCCATAACTTTTTGAAACACTTCGGGGCTATACTGCGGCGGATAACCATTTTTGATAAGGCAAACCTTAATGTCAAATTTCAGCTGGTCGCGTACAATTTGATTATTAAGCCAATCGGCAAATGAAGATTTGGTGTCAATAATTTCTTTGATTTTTCTTGCCAAAGATTTGCACTTATCATTTACGGAAATACCGCCGACAATTTTATCTTCGCCGTACTCAAAGTTATACTGATTTCTTAATGACATCAAGATATCATAAAATGCCTTTTCTTCAAAAGTCAATCCGATTTTGCGGAAGCTTTCACGGCTTTCATTCATCTCCCGCAATATCTTCAATGCCTGTTCGGTTGCGGATTTAATAATATCTTCGGACGCCTGCTCCTGCGTTTCGCCTGCTTCTTCAACTGTTAAATGCTTGCGGCGCTCGTGATATTCCTCAATCGTTTTTTCGAGCATTTCCTGAAACTTCTTTGCTTCCACCTGATTCGTTTTGCGGTATTCTGTAATTTGCTTTCTAAGTACCTTGATAAGCAATTCCAACTTAGATGCCGGCAATTTAACATCGGACAGTTTTTCAAAGTATTCAGGGCTGAAAATATCTTCTTGTTCGCCTTCGCTAAGCACACTTTCAACCTTGTTGTTCTGAAGAGCCTCTTCGACCATTTTGGATACATGGCGGTTCATTGTTTCTGTATCTACTTCGGTTGTGCCGCTCATTTTGCGAACAAAGCCGGCGATTGCCATATAACATTGCGCGAGAGCGGATTCTTCGTCTCCGAGTTCTCCAGACGGCTGGCAAACATCAAAAGCCATCCGCATCCTTTTTACCGTCTTCAAAAAATATGTTTTGAACGATACTGTTTTGACAGATTTTCCGCTGTTGCTTTCGCTCTGCAACTCCTGCGTAGAGGCAAAGACGTATTCAGCCGCTTTCGCAAGAAGCTTGTACCGCTCAAACGGATCACCGTCGGGATTCAAAAACGTCTTTAAATCATATCCGGAAAACAGATTGTTAAGAACAGATAGCTCCTCCCTAAATACTGTAGTAGCCTGTTCGACATCATCTGTTGTAGGCGCAACCGATGTGTTGCCGCCGTATATCTTCATTGCCTCACGCATGTTGTTGCGGATACCGATATAATCGACGATCATTCCGTACTCTTTTCCGGGATATTTTCTGTTTACGCGGCTTATCGTCTGAATCAGCAGATGCTTTTTCAGCGGTTTGTCATTGTACATATATGTGAGCGACGGCACATCAAAACCGGTTATCCACATATCGACTACAATGACAATGTGGAAATTTGATTTATCCTGTTTAAATGCGGCATCCAAAGCCTCGGAGCGCTTATCGTTTTTCACGCCGCCGAGGTAATTGTACATATCTGCTTTGTCATTACTGCCGACACTGGCGACCATAGCCATAAAAGGCATCGGCGTTAATTCTTTTAACTCCTCATCGGTTGCCGTAAATCCGTCGGCAACCTTTTTTTCTACAAACCATTCCGGATACTTGTCCTGAAATTTTTTGAGAAGTTCATAAGCAATTGTTCTGCTTGAGCAAACAATCATTGCTTTCTGCACTCTGTCGGGGTCTTTGGCGCAGGAGGATACATAATGATCGTGAATATCTGCAGCAAGGCGCTCCAAGCGGGACGGCTCACCGAGGATAACTTCCATAGAGCTCATAGCCTTTTTGCTTGCCTCGATATCCTCTTCGGTTGCACCGTCATCAGCACATGTTTTATAATATGTTTCTATCTGTTTGATTTTTTCGGCATCAAAGAGCACCTTAGCAATTCTCGGATGATATTTGATAGAAACCGTCAGTCCGTCGGCTACCGCCTGATCCATTGTGTAGCGGTCGATTTCATCACCGAATGTCTGATATGTTTCGGCGATGGGAGTGCCTGTAAACCCGACAAAGGTTGCATTCGGGAACGCCTCTTTCAACACCTTTGCATAGGGTTTTGAAACCATGGCTTTCATATTCTCGTCGGCATCTTTACTGAACTGAATTTTTTTAGAATGTTCGAGCTGTGTTCTGTGAGCTTCGTCTGAAAAGCAAATAATATTCGCCCGTTCGTTGAGAAGTCCGATTTTGTCGTCCTCGCGATCACAGAATTTTTGAATGGTGCAAATATAGAAGCCACCGCTTTTACGGGAGCTCAATTCCTCCCGCAAAACCTTGCGATTGGGAACAACGCTTACTTCACCAAGGTTCAAAAACTCTTTGCTTTTCGTAAATAGCTTTGCACCCTGCTTTTGAAGCTCATCACGATCAACGATCATTATGATCGTCGGAGAACCAAGCTCGGGACAGCGCATTGAAAGCTGACGGGCAAGGAAGGCCATAGTATAAGTCTTGCCGCAGCCTGTTGCACCGAAATATGTACCGCCCTTTCCGCTTTTTTCTTCAACGGATTTTACAATGCTCTGTTTAAGAAGTCTTGCGGCAAAAAACTGAGGATAACGGCATACGATTTCGCGCTCGTCGCTGTCGTAAATGCTGTCCTGAAAATAGATGTAGTCGCGAAATATCTCAAGAAACCGTTCTGGCGCATAGACACCCTTTATCATATTTTCGGTTTCTTCAAAAGGCAATGTTGAAACCGCATCGCCGTCATTTACTCTTCTCCAAGCATAAAAATGCTCATAGGGAGTACGAACTGTACCGAGCCGGGTTTTCACGCCGTCCGAAATACATGCCAAAGGGCAATAGTGGAGCAAATGAGGAATATCACGCCAATAACGAATATTAATCTGCTCCCACGCGTCATAAATTGTGGCATTGGCATCAGCCGGGTTTTTGAGCTCTATTACGCAAAGCGGTAACCCGTTGACAAACAACAGTACATCAGGTCTGCGGGTTTCTTTTTGACCGTTATTGATATATTCTACAGCAAACTGATTCACGCAGCGGAAAATGTTATTGTCCGGGGTTTCAAAGTCGATCAGTGATATTATTCTCGGGATGCCGTTCTGTGGAGTGAATTGTATACCGCTGACCATCCAACCATAGACCTTATGCAGCGTTGCAAAGTCACTTTCCGCACCGACAAGACGGACAGAATCCATAATCTGATGGATTTCATCAGGGAGCAAATCAGGATTGGTTCTTGATAGAAAATTTTCTAAATCGTCAGAATACAAGACATCCCTGCGAGTCTGACGATTTATTTTATTCCCCTGTAAGTACTGCCAGCCGTCTTTTTCCAAAAGGGTAATAAAGGCATATTCATATTCCGACTCGCAAAAGCGCCCGTTGTATTCTTGTAATTTAGACATAACTTGTCCTCCGATCAGTTATTTTCAAGTGTTCCGATCTTTTCTGACACCTTTTCAACAAGAATTTTATTTAATAGCTTCGCAATTGAATCCGTATCATCAAGTGACTTCAAATAGTATATCAGCTTTTCAAAGTTTTCCTTTGTATGTCTTTGGTTTTCTGTACTTGAATATTCAGGATAATCAAATGATAAATCTAATAAAGCCAATGCCATTTCTCGCCTTGTGGTGTTATCAGATGAGCTATATTTGGCTCCAAACATACAAAGCAACTCATCATCAAATTCTTCAAGATATAGGTGTTTTAACGAGTAACTTGGAATTGAATCGTCACCATTTATATAGAGCTTGAATTTTTCCTTGTTTTTTGCAGCAACTATTCGGTTGTCAAATTTTTCCAAGGCTTTTCGCAGGTTTTTCGCTTCCTCATCAACTCTGTTTTCTTCAATGGACATATGCGATTTAGGTTCTTCAAGATCACCATTTTGAAGCATTGATAACCTTTTATCAAGTCCTTTTTCCATTCTTTGATAATCGACAGTCACAGGAATTGTAATGTTGTTTTCTTTCAAAGCATGAATTTTTCCTATCAAAGTAACCATTTGATCCCTTGAAAGCTCTCCATTATATGCAAGGGAAACTGCTTGCGGAAGTCCTTCATCTATGTCTTTCTGTTGTAAATCCCAAAACATATATGTCAAAAAACGATAAAGTGGTGTCTCGTCTTTTTCAGAATATTTTTGCTTAAGTTCATTGGTAAACTGAACTTCGTCCCAAGCGCCGGATTTTATCCAATGTCTAATGGTGTTAAAACTACTGTTGTGCTTTCCTTTGTTTGGGAATTGCTCATCTGTCTCATTTGTAAAAAAAGCAAAGTTCTGCTTTTCGGAGGATTCTTCATCTTTTTTCGGGGCTTTCGATAAATATACTTCTGCTCCAAATGTATATAACGCACACTCCATATAATCTGTGACAACTTCAGATTCTTTCCAAGCCGCATACACTCTTTCAAAATCAGCAAGTATGGATTTGAGTGTTCGTATGTTAAATGTATCACTTTCAAAAAACACACTTTTTAGTAAACCTATATTTTCAACCAAGAAACTTTGATATCCATTAATTACCTCTTTATAGTTGAGCACTATATTTTCGATAATGGATTCATAATCAGCCGACATACAAAGCGTACGTGAAATAAGCTTTTCTTTGTATTCATCATAATCTGTTTCTCTGATTTTTTCTTCATCAGCGATAATTATAACCTTGATTTGCTTGTTTTCGATGAAATTGTTGATTGTACCTAAGAGATCTTTCTTGCTGTTTATACCGCACCGCTCAAGATCATCAAAAATAATGACAAATTTTCTTTTATTATCGTTAGTGCCTATTGTGTTTTGAATATCAATAAAGCTGAAAACATCATAGCTAAGAGCGGTCGACAGTCCATAAGAAGCCGCTGATAATCCTGTTGTTCCCGGCGAGGCAATTGAAGCAACTGCTAATCCGTCTTTGATCAGCGTGCTTAATTTTTTTGATATTTTTCTTGTAGTCTTTCCGATTGTTCCCAATTTTAGAGAAGTATACTCATCTTTTACGCTCTTATTTATGGCGGAAACACTATCTAATCCAAAGAGCGAAATAATAGCAACCGCCGCAGACTTTTCGTCATTTAATTCTTTGGCAATTTGTTTCACTAAGAAAGATTTTCCGCATCCCCAAGGTCCTGTCAAAAGTAGAGCACCGGTATTTTCGTTGCAATTTATGTAGTCAAGTAATTCGCTTTTTATGTCCATTTTATACCCCCTTGTTTATGGCAAATAAGAAAATAAAAAACTTAGTTTTCCTCCAACGATCCTTTAATCAAAATCGGACATATATTTTTGATTTGAGCTTTTAGCTGTTCGTTGATTTTTTTGCGTTTGTTATACACCGTGTATATTTCAGCTATGGCTCTCTGCACTTCAATATTCGGTATGGGAATTTTGTAGCTTGCCAAGTTATTATAATTTAAAAATTCATACGCACTTCCTTCGGATGCCCAATATACATACCTACCAAATTCCGGTCTGATGAGCCACATCAAAAGATATTCCGGGACCAGGTTATCTTTTTGAGTAATCTCGAACACATCGTAGACAGAAGACACTACGCAATCTTTTCCACTCCTGTATGCAATCGCAACATTAGCATTGTTTAACTGTGTACAGTATGCAAATTGACCATGTCGGACGATTTTTCTTCCTTGTAAATTGGAGTTGGAACGTTGTGGAGAAATAAATTCTTTGTTTATGTTGATTCCTTGTTCAAGAGCGATTGCTCCATCTCCATTTTTCTCATTATATAAAGTAATATAATCGCCAATTGGGAAAACGGGATCATTACGGCGGAGTTCCTCAATATAAGATGTAAAGACGGTTTTCAAATCATCCAAGCCGCGCTCGTAAGCTTGCTGATTAGCGACCATAGCGTTATAGATATCAACATATTTCTGCTGTGTAGGCAAGTCGGGAAGCTCAATATCAATATCACAAAGAGTATCCCAATCAAAAGTTTCTCTTGCTGATCCCCAAGAATTGAATCTTGCGTAGCGGTCAAATTCCGGGCGATTAAAAAACATGAATAAATAATCAGAAACCAAATTTTCATTCTGACTCACGCGAAAGACCGTATAGATTGATGAAATCAAAATCGGTTTATCGCCGGTATTAAATGCAATAGCTATCTTTTCTCCGCGCCGTGAAGTGTCTGCAACATATGCAAATTCCCTTTGAGCAACGACTTTATATGTTAGCAAACTGACACCATCCATATTTGCCTTAGTGCTAATGAATTCTTTACCCGTCGAAATACCACGTACATCATCGAGAATATATTCGTTATCGAAATTACGCTGGTCACACTGCTCAATCAGCTCACCCAACTTATACTTACTCAATGCCATAGCCGATCCCCCTGAAGGCGTCTTCAAGCATCTTTTGAGACTGCTTTTCCTGTTCTAATATTTCATGCATTTCTTTTTGAATACGGGTCATCTCGGCATTGTAATCAATATCCAGATCATGATCAATAAATTCAATATATTTGCTGGGTACAAGACTCCATCCGTTCTTTTCGATTTCGTCTATGCCGACACTGCAATAAAGCTCCGGCACGGCATAATCTGTGCCGTTTGTACCTTCGTTTTGCCATGTGTGATAAATATCGGCGGCTCTTTGAATCTGCTTGCTGTCAAGCAGAACTTTCTTTTTGTTTTCGCCCTTTACGGGGTTTTCTGTCCATGTGCGCAGATCCATAAACAGTATTTCATGCTCACGGTTACGCAGATTTCTGCCGTGATAGCTTCCGCCTTTTTTGTTTTGATTCAAAATCCAGAGAGTTACGCTTATATCGGTTGTGATAAACAGTTCGCGAGGAAGAATAACAATCGCCTCAACCTTATCATTTTGAATCAGCCTTTTGCGGATTTCAAGAGTATCGCTGTCGCCCAAAGCGCCGTTTGCGAGCAGGAAGCCTGCAACTCCGTCCGCAGCTTTCAGGTGAGAAAGTATGTGCAAAATCCAAGCATAGTTGGCGTTGCTTTCCGGGGGAGTTACATAATCTGCCCAGCGAGAATCATTTTTCAAATTCTCGTCATACCAACCTTTAAGGTTGAATGGCGGATTTGCCATAATGTAATTGAAGTAGATACCTTTATGTAAATCGTGCGTGAATGTAGAGTCCGCCTCTCCGCCGAGGTGATGGCTGATTCCGCGCAAAGCAAGATTCATTTTTGCAAGACGATAGGTTGCAGGCTCTTTTTCCTGACCGTAAACATTGATTCGGCTGATATCGCCGAGTTTTGCTTTTACAAGGTCAGCACTCTGAATAAACATACCGCCCGAACCGCAGCAAGGGTCATACAGTGTTCCGTCAAACGGTTCAATCATGGTTGCGATAAGCTGAACTATGTCATGCGGTGTATAAAATTCGCCTTCTTCTTTGGTAGCGTTAACCGCGAATTCTTTAAGGAAGTATTCATAAACACGGCCGATAAGGTCTTTTTCTTCGCCAAACGCTTTATGGCTGATTTTATTTACTTCATCGACAATCTTTTTTATATCATTCGCCGCCAAATTACGGGTGGTAAATGTACCCTCAACAAAGCAGCCGCGAAGCTGATTGCTGCTTGTGGCAATGCTGTGCAGCGCTGTATCAAGAGCAACATTCAACTGCGGCGCCGGTGTGTTTATAATGGTTGACCAGCGTGCTTCAATCGGCAGATTGTATGTGCCGTCCGTAAATGTAGCATCGTCAAAGAATGCCGCAATAATCTCTTCGTCGTCGGGATCAAGCCCCTGCGCAATTAAATCCTCGCGCAGCTTTGCTACGCCGTCTTCAAATTTTTCTCCGATAAAGCGTAAAAATACGAGAGTCAGCATCATATCGCGCTTTTCAAAGAACGATCCTGAATTTCTCGCTGCGCGCAATATATCGCGACACTTGAAAAGTATCGAATCTATATTTATCTTTTCCTCTGCTTTTTTCTTAGCCATTGGGGATTCCTCTTCCTAACACATTTCAAAAGTTTATTTTTTAACTAATTGCTGAATTATCATATCATCCTAATCGGGACGTTGAGGTTATCTCTGTCGAAGGCAGAAAGGCGGTCGCTCATACAGAGACAGCGGATGTGCCGAGCACCAAGGGCGATTTACCGATAACACTTTCATTTTAGAACTGCAAATTTTTATTGCCCCAATCAGCGTTAAAAAACATAATATAGTAGATTGGTATATAAGTTATTTTGCCGTTTTGTGTGACATTTCTTTCGTTAGATACAACGAATGCTTTTTTGATATGATAATCTTCGTTTTGAACAAATGTGTTCAATGCGCTATGCACGGTATAGTCCTTACCGGACTTAACTTCAATTGGCACGGCAGAAAGACTGTCATAGTCATCAATAAGATAATCAACCTCACCCTTGCTTCGATTGTCATAATAAAAGAGTTTATGACCGTGAGCGATTAATTCGCTGGCAACAACTGTTTCATAAACAGACCCAAGATTGATACTTCTCTCATCATTCAGCACAGCTCTGATGTTATTTCCGTAAAGAATACCCGTAAGAATACCGACATCATTCAGATAAAGTTTCAGCAAATTCTTTCCGGTAGATTCGATCAGGGGGAATGCCGGATTAGAAATCGCCTGAACATTCAGTGCGATACCTGCGCTTATAAGATAATCGAATTCATCTGCATAATTATTGAACGTCTTACCCCTCTTGTTCTCAATGCTTTGTACAACAATTCTTTTTTTCTTATTCTCCATATTAGAGGGAATAAGGTCATAAATTCTGCGAATTTTCAACTTCATTTCATCATCGTATTTGGAAGCATCTGCTGCATAGTAATCATGAATTTCATTTTGTATATCTCGGACTGCCTGAATGTTTTTTGTTTCAAGATAGGTATTGACCGCATCGGGTAAACCACCTACAAGCAAGAATTTGCGGAATAAATCCATCATCTTATTGTGCATGGACTCATCTAATGCTTCAAACCGCTCAAACTTTTTGCGCATTGAGGAAATTGCAAGTTCGTTCATTCCGTTAGCATAAAGAAATTCCTCAAAATCCAGCGGAAACATTCTGACCTTTCGTATGCTCCCCATCGGAATCGAGGTGGTTTGCGACAGCGTAACACCTAAAAGCGATCCGCTTGCAATATAAGTGAACTTATTATCCTGCGACAAAAATTTGAGCAGAGTGAGTAAATGAGGATAAGCCTGAATTTCATCAATAAAAATCAGTGTATTTTCTTTATTCTTCATTTTATTTCCTGCAAGCATACTGACTTGCAGATAAAAATCTTCAACGGTTTTAGTATTTTCAAAAAGGCGGTCGCCCAAAGAATCAGCAATCATATTGATTTCTATATAGTTTTCAAAAAGTTTTTTGCCTACATGATTAATGATGTAGGTTTTGCCGATCTGACGTGCGCCGTCGATTAAAAGAATCTTTTTAGAATCAGATTTTAAATGCTCTTCAATGAGAGATTCTATCTTACGGTATAGCATAAAAATTCCTCCGTCAAAACTTTTCAAATGTATTATAGCACAATAACAATGACATTTCAACACAAACTTGCGATAATTTTTATGACATTTCAAAACAAAGAGATGAAATCCCCAGCTAAAATGAATAAATCTTCTATTTTAGTCGGGGATATGTGTTATCAGTGTTTAAAATAAATTTTCACTTTCAAGAGCGAAAAAGTGAAAACTCTGTGAAAATTCACTTTTTGAAGCGAATTAACCTACACGATTTTGGGTGTTATCCGGCACAACCGGTGCTTTTATTGCACTGCCAAAGGGGTGATTTTGGGCTAAAAAATCGCTCGGTTCTATCAAAAATTCTAATAGGCTTTTCCGAAAATCCGTTAGAACTCGGCGAAATCGGAGGAGACTCTCGGACTCGGATTTTCACTGCGTTTTCGATGCAAAGAGGTGCGGAAAGCCTTGAAAACACGGCATTTTCGGGGGTCTCTCATCTGCCGTTATCTTCCGTCAAATTCCGCCAAGTTCGGTTTTTACCACTTGACTCGAAATCAGGTAGTCGCGCAAGCGGCTCGTGGGTTCGAATCCCACCCTGTCCGCCACAAGTCCACCGTAATTTTGATAGAATTACGGTGGACTTTTCTATGCCCGAAAACCGCTTGAGATAAGGCTTTTCGATAGAAAAATTCGCAAAGATATGGTATAATATTTTTGAAATAAAACGAAAAATCGGAACTTAGGAGAGATATAATGAAAATAGCGAATGGAATGCAGTTTGTAAATGACGAAGCTGTCATTGGGAAATGGAATAATATCGGTTGGATTGAAAATACATATTGTACTTCGCTTGACGGATTAAATGAAAAAAGCGGTAAATATGATACAATATACTTTTTGCCGAACGGTGAACCGTACTGGATATTTGAAGGCTGGACAAAAGGCGTTCTTTTAATTCATTACGGCGGTAACGAGCCTATTCTTACATACAAATACGATATACAAGTAATTGACGGCAAGGAATATCTGTTTTTCAGACTAAAAAACAAAACCGAGATTTTTGTCAAGTTCAATTCAAAGCACTATACAAAAGCGACTCTCGGCAGGCACGATAACATTGAACTTCCGTTTGTTTATGATGAGCGTATAACAGGAAAATGGAAGTCTGTTGGTTTTGTTGATACAATGGAAAGCTTTTCACCAAACAATACTTGCGACGATCTTTATCTGAAAGAAATCTACTTCTTCTCTGACGGCAGATTGGAACAGACTACTATGGACGAGGTGTGGCACGATAAATGGACAAAAGGCTGCGTTATTAACATACATCGCACAACTGTTGCTGCTTATGAAATAAAAGCTATAAACGGTACAGAGTATTTATTTATGGAGTGGAAAATGGGAAACTATATCTATGGCGATAAGGAACCCGATTTTTATGTGTTTGTCCGCGCATAAGAACACAGATGTTTGACTTTTTGTATTATTGTCAAAAGTTTCATTTTATGATACAATCGGTTTGATGAAACGAATTTTTTCAGGGGTTACGGATATGAAAAGAGTGCTTATATTAAACGGTGAGGGTGCGGCTTTAGAAAAACATTGCAATCCGAAGTGTTCTTGAATATTTCGGGTACATTGTAACTATGTACAACATAGGCAGACCGCAGGATTACTTTGATGTATTCGGCGGAAAGCTATATTTCAACTATGACTATTTAATTATCGGATGTCACGGTGACGGCGGAAAGATAATCGTTCCGATTTTAGGAGAGAATGTCTATTATCAGAATGAGTGCAGGAATAATATCGGTTATGAAGAATTACAGGGATTAGTAAACATCACGGATAAAACCGTTATATGCACCGGATGCACCACAGGTGCAGGAGAACTGTACAAGGAGTTTAATCGAAATAACAATACCTTTGTCGCACCGACGGATTATATCGAGGGCAGCAGCAGTCTATTGTTTATTGTGAATTTATTTTATCATTTGTCAGGCGGGGTGAGTTTTAAAGACAGCTTTGCTATTGCAAGCACTATCGATAGTGAAACCAAACTGTATAACTTTTATTCTTAATATTTTTTATATTGTAAGGATGGGTAAAATTCAATTTACCTCGAGCAGCGGCGCGTCACCCTATCCAAAAATCAGGAATCGTCCCATCTAAACAGAGAACTGCCCTAATGTATTTCTATCAAAATTACGGTTCTTTGCCATAAAGAGGCTACAAAAAAGATGTAGCCGAAGAAAAATTGATATAATCCCCTTAGAGTAGACACTTGAAAAAACAAAAAGTTTTCGAGATTAGCCGAGGTGCGATAACGAAGTATTTATG
>OIYG01001120.1_pt1 | contig 21581 bp, 19 predicted proteins | sample 1587861 | NCBI WGS metagenome assembly OIYG01 (sample SAMN03283272) | human gut metagenome | biome: human-associated habitat; material: feces | host: Homo sapiens | place: Peru | collected 2012 | reverse complement strand
TGAATTGTCATTTATCAGCGACAATCAAACGGCGGCAGCAAGCCACCGCCCTACACCGTAATATTAAATTTTACATATTTTTACACGGTCTTTTTTTACTTGACAACAAATACTGAATATTGTATAATCGTTACGATTATTATAATGGCGAAAAATTGGATTATTTTTTAATTTGCATAAATTTTGTTACGCTATTTCTTAACAAATATTCACTTTTTTTCGGCTATATTTTAGTCATTATTGGTAATTACTTAGGAGGTTATATACATGAAAGTTCAGTTTACCGAAACCGTCCTCCGAGATGCTAACCAGTCGCTTATCGCAACGAGAATGCCCTTTGAAAAATTCGACGGAATTCTTGAAACGATGAACAAAGCCGGTTACTATTCTATGGAATGCTGGGGCGGCGCAACATTTGACTCCTGTCTGCGTTATCTTGACGAGGATCCGTGGGAAAGATTGAGGAAAATCAAGGCTAAGTGCCCTGACACAAAGCTTCAGATGCTTTTGAGAGGTCAAAATCTTCTCGGCTACAAGCATTATCCCGACGATGTTGTCAGAATGTTCGTTAAGAAGAGTGTAGAAAACGGTATCGACATTATCCGTATTTTTGACGCACTCAACGACACGAGAAACATTCGTGTTGCCGTTGACGAGACCATCAAAAACGGCGCTATCGCATCAGGCGCTATTTCCTTTACGACAAGCCCTGTTCATACTTTGGAAAAGTACGTTCAGACAGTTAAGGAAATGAAAGAAATGGGTTGCTCGACTATCTGTATTAAGGATATGGCAGGCGTTATGACTCCGAAAGAGGCTAAGGACCTTATCGGCGCTATCAAAAATGCCGTTCCCGATATGCCTGTTATCCTCCACACTCACTGCACAACGGGTATGGCTTATATGACAATTTTCCAGGCTATCGAGGCAGGCTGCGACGTTATCGACACAGCCACGTCCTGCTTCTCGGGCGGCACATCACAGCCGGCTACGGAAACTATATATGACGCTTTGACAGAGCTTGGCTATGAAACAGGCCTTGACAGAAGCATTCTTAAAAAGGTAAACGACCACTTCAAGCCTATCAGAGACGAATATCTCAAATCGGGACTTCTCAAGCCTAAGGCTCTTGTTACCGACACAGACGCTCTTACTTACAAAGTACCGGGCGGTATGCTTTCAAATATGATGGCTAACCTTGAAGATATGCACGCTCTCGACAGAATGGACGAGGCTTTGCTTGAAATTCCGAGAGTTCGTGAAGATATGGGTTATCCTCCCCTTGTTACTCCGCTTTCACAGATGGTTGGTAATCAGGCGGTTACAAACGTACTTGTCGGCGAGAGATACAAAAACATTTCAAAGGAAATCAAGGCTTATATCAGAGGCGAATACGGTAAGGCACCGGGCGAAATAAATCCCGAGCTTCTTAAAAAGGTTCTCGGCGACGAAAAGCCCATCACCTGCCGTTTTGCAGACACTCTTGAGCCTGCATTTGAAAAAGCTAAGGCTGAAATCGGCGACAAGGCAAAGAGCGACGAGGATGTTCTTTCCTATATCGCATTCCCGACTCAGGCTGAGGCATTTTTCGATAAGCGTGAAGAGAAAAAGAAAAACACCTTCACATATTCGATTAAAAAGATTGAGGACTAAGGAGGGCTCGATATGTATTTTCTTAAATATGCCGACGGCGCTATCTCCTTTACCGAGGCACTCAACGTTTCAATCACAGGTATCGTCGTAGTTATGCTTATCCTTGCGCTTCTTGCTGTTCTTGTGCTCTTGCTTTCAAAGGCTATCCGTGCAGTTGAGGGTGCAGCAAAGAAAAAAGCACCCAAAGAGGAAACAGTCAGCACAGCTGTACCGACGGCAACAGGCTCTGCTTTACCAGACACTCAGTCGGCAGGCAAGCTTGACCTTATAAACGTTGATGACAAAACTGCTGCGGTTATTATGGCAATCGTTTCAAATGAAAGCGGTATTCCTCTTAACAGATTGCAGTTTAATTCGATTAAAAAGATAGAAGAATAAGGGAGAGAAAGTTATGAAATACGTTGTTACATTAAACGGAACAGATTATGAGGTTGACGTTACAGAGCTTAGCGAGGCAATCGTTACAAACGTTGCTCCCACAGCTCCCGTAGCTCCCGCAGCAGCACCCGTTGCTGCTCCTGCTCCTGCCGCTGCTCCCGTTGCAGCAGCACCCGTATCGGGAACAGGTACGCCCGTTACCTCCCCCATGCCCGGCACAATCCTCAAGGTCAGCGCTGCGGCAGGTCAGAGTGTAAAAGAGGGCGACGTTCTCTTTATCCTCGAAGCTATGAAAATGGAAAATGAAATCGTTGCTCCCGTCAGCGGTACAATCTCACAGGTAGTTGTATCCTCGGGCAATACGGTTGACACTGACCAGACTCTCGCTTTCATCGGTTAAGGAGGAGCGAAAAATGTCAATTATAACTTCCATTGTTGAAATATTTCAGACCTCGGGTTTTACCGCACTTTCTTGGCAAAACTGGGTTATGATAGCAGTTGCATTCGTTCTTTTGTACCTCGCTATCGTCAAGAAGTTTGAGCCGTTGTTGCTTCTTCCCATCGCATTCGGTATGCTTCTTGTAAACGTTTACCCTGAAATTATGTATGACCCGTTATCAATCGCAACCCCGGGCGGAGAGGTGCTTGACGCAAACGCACATTGGTATGATTCGGGCGTTTTAAGGCTTATTTACTGCGGTGTTAAATCGAGTATCTTCCCCTGCCTTATCTTTATGGGCGTCGGCGCAATGACAGACTTCGGTCCGCTTCTTGCAAACCCCTCAAGCCTTCTTTTAGGTGCTGCGGCACAGCTCGGTATCTATGTTGCTTTCCTTATAGCAATCGTTATTCCCGAATTCAGAATCGGTAATTTCGTATTCGACGGCTTTACCGCACAGGAAGCAGCGTCAATCGCTATTATCGGCGGTGCTGACGGTCCTACGGCAATTTACCTCACAGGTAAGCTTGCTTCGCATCTTTTAGGACCTATCGCAGTTGCGGCTTATTCGTATATGGCACTTATTCCGCTTATTCAGCCCCCGATTATGAAGCTCTTGACCACCAAAAAAGAGCGTGAAATCAAGATGGATCAGTTAAGAACCGTCAGCAAGGCAGAAAAGATTATCTTCCCGATAGTTGTTACTGTTCTCTGCGTTCTTATTATCCCGTCAACAGCTCCGCTTATCGGTATGCTTATGCTCGGTAACCTCTTTAAGGAGTCGGGCGTTACAGACAGACTTTCCGACACCGCACAGAATGCGCTTTGCAATATCGTTACAATTATGCTCGGCGTTACAGTCGGTGCTACAGCTGAGGGTAAGACTTTCCTTGACATTAAGACAATCCTTGTTATCGTTATCGGTCTTATCGCATTCGCTTTCTCAACCGCAGGCGGCGTTCTTTTCGGAAAGCTTATGAACGTAATCACAAAGGGCAAGGTAAATCCCCTTATCGGCTCGGCAGGCGTTTCTGCAGTTCCTATGGCTGCTCGTGTTTCGCAGGTTGAGGGCAGAAAATACAACCCCTCGAACTTCCTTCTTATGCACGCTATGGGACCGAACGTTGCAGGTGTTATCGGCTCGGCAGTTGCGGCAGGCTTCTTGCTTTTGACTTTCCAATAACTGATATAACTTCCTATAAAATCAACCCTTGAATTTGCAAATGCATTTTCAAGGGTTTTGTTTTTGGCGGACTTTATGCACGGTAGGACTGGCGGCTGCCGCCGAGGAAATTAACGGATATATGGCGGTTATCGGCTGTTATCAAATTAAATTCGATATCATACCGTAGGGACAGGGCTCGCCCCTGTCCGCAACAAATTACATATTAAATCAAATTCACGGACAGCCGCAAGGGCTGTCCCTACGGATTGACATTAAATCCAATTTGATAGTAACCGTTAGTCGTTATATATTCGCTAATTCGTTCGGCGGCAGCAAGCCACCGCCCTACCAACTTTTGCGGATTGCGCTCAACCACAGCCCTGTCCCTACGGTCACACAAATCCGCCTTTGCAATCTTACCATAAATTTTTTTGTGAACACATTTTAAATTATTATATTTTTATGGAAATTTTTTGCTTGTTGTGATACAATAATTAAGTATATATTTTTATAGCAAGAGAGGTTTGCAATATGGCATTTATTGAGGTCCGTAATGTAACAAAAACATATAAAACAGGCGAGGTTGAGATTAAAGCCGTCGATGAAATCGGCTTTGGTATCGACAAGGGCGAATTTGTCGTAATCGTCGGCCCGTCGGGCGCGGGCAAAACAACAATTCTTAATATTTTGGGCGGTATGGACACGGCAACTTCGGGTACTATTTTCGTCGATAACGCCGATATTACAAAATACAACGAGTCACAGCTTACCGCTTACAGGCGTGATGATGTCGGCTTCGTTTTCCAGTTCTACAACCTTGTGGGCAACCTCACGGCACTTGAAAATGTCGAGCTTGCGTTGCAAATTTCAAAAAATCCGCTTGATGCGTCCGATATGCTCAAGGAAGTAGGTCTTTCCAACAGACTTGACAACTTCCCCTCACAGCTTTCGGGCGGCGAACAGCAGAGAGTGTCTATTGCCCGTGCGCTTGCTAAAAATCCGAAGCTTCTTTTGTGCGACGAGCCGACAGGTGCGCTTGACTACATAACGGGTAAATCGATTTTGAAGCTTTTACAGGACACCTGCCGTGAAAAGGGCGTTACGGTTGTCGTAATCACTCACAACTCGGCACTTGCACCTATGGCGGATAAGGTAATCAAGGTTAAAAACGGCAGGGTTGACAAGCTTTTGCTCAATGAAAAGCCGACCCCCGTTGAATACATTGAATGGTAAAGGAAGAAAGAAATGACAAAATCGTTAAAAAAAGACTTCGGCCGTGAAGTCAAAAGCAGTTTTGCGAGATTTCTTTCTATCCTTTTGATAGTGGCTCTCGGAACGGCTTTCTTTTCGGGAATTAAATCGGCAACGCCGGCTATGAAATCTTCTGCCGACAAGACCTATGACTCTGAAAATATGATGGATATTTGCGTTCAGGGTACGTTGGGCATGACGGCAAAGGACATTGTCGAGATACTTAAAATTGCAGGCGTTGCGGACGCAGAGGGTGCGTACAGCGGCGATTTTCTTTGCTCGGGACACGACAGCGAGCTTGTAACCACCGTGCTTTCGCTGACCGACAGAATAAATCTTGTAAAGGTCACAGAGGGCAGATACCCTGAAAAATACAATGAGTGTATCGCAGATAAGCTCTTCCTTGAAAAGTCGGGCTATCAGATAGGCGACACCATAAAGCTCACAATGGGTACGGACGACGAGCTTTCGGACACGCTTGCGACCGATGAATTTACAATCGTCGGCGTGGGTAATACCTCGTATTATTTGAGTGACGACAGGGGCACGGCTTCTATCGGCAACGGTACTGTTGACGCTTTCCTTGTCATTCCGAAGGAAGCGTTTACACTCACTGCTTTCACAAAAATATTCGTAACGGTCAACGGTGCTTCGGCGCTTAACTGCTTCTCGGGTAAGTATGAAAAGCTTGTTGACAGCGTTGCTTCAAACATCAATACAATAGCGGAGACACGCTGTAATGTCAGATACGACGAGTTCAAAAATGAGTCGGGCGACTTGATTGATAAGGCTGAAACACGCTTTGAGGAAAAGAAGCAAAAGGCTATGGAACAGCTTGAGGGTGCATATAAACAACTTTCAGACGCACAGGCGGAGCTTGACACCGCACAGGCTGAAATCAACGCACGCAAGCAGGAAATTGAAGATGCTCAGGAGCTTCTTGATTTGCAAGAGGGAAGCCTTGACGAGAACAGGCAAAAGATTGCTGAAGCTAAAAAGACTTTAGCCACGCTTCGTGCTCAACACAAAACCACCTCGGCGCAGTTGGAGCAGGTTTCGGGTGCTATTACCAATATGGAGGAGGAACTGCGTAAAAACGCAGGTAATATGACTACCGAGGAATACGCCGACGCAGCTTTTCAGGTTTATAGCTATAAGGCAATGGCACAGCTTTATCAAGGTCAGCTTGCAGCGTTGAAAGCAGGTATAGAGCAGGCGGAGGCTCAGATAGCAACCGCAGAGGAGATTTTAAACGGCAGTCCCGAGGCAATCGCAGAGGCAAGGGAAAAGCTTGCACAGGGCGACGAAGCTGTCAGAGAAGCGCAAAACATAGTTTCCGATAAAAAAGAACAGCTTGATGCGGCTACTGAAGAGTACAATCTTTCAAAAGAGGAGCTTGTTGCGGAGTTTAACTCGGCACAGGCAAAGCTTGATAAATATAAAGAGAAAATCGCAACCACGGAAGTTCCGGTTTGGTATGTAACGGACAGGGAAGCGGTAGCGTCTTTCGCTTCGTTTGAGAGCGATGCAAAGGGTATAAACGCAATCGGTACGGTGTTCCCGATAATCTTCTTCCTCGTTGCCGCATTGGTAAGCCTTACGACAATGACAAGAATGGTTGAGGAGAGAAGAACGCAGATAGGTATGTTCAAGGCGCTCGGCTATTCAAAGGAAGCTATCGTCTCAAAATATGTGCTTTATGCTTTCATAGCAACGCTTGCAGGCGGACTTTTGGGTGTTGTTTTGGGCGAGGCTCTGATTCCCGAGCTTGTTGTCAAAACGTATAAGATTATGTACGTAAACCTTACAAAGATAGCAAGCTTTGTAAACATTCCGTATGCGGTAACGGCGGTTGTAATTGCGGTGCTTTGCACAACGGGTGCGGCATTGATTGCTTGCCGTCGCTCCTTGAGAGAAAATCCCGCTTTACTTATGCGACCGGAAGCTCCCAAGACGGGCAAAAAGATATTCCTTGAAAAATTTAAGGGCTTCTGGGCAAGGCTCAGCTTCTCACAAAAAGCTGCCCTCAGAAACCTTTTGAGATACAAAAAGCGACTTTATATGACGCTCTTCGGCGTTGCAGGATGTATGGCATTGTTGCTTGTAGGCTTCGGTATTCGTGACTCTGTTTCTTCAATGACGAGAAATCAGTTCAACAAGATTTGGAACTATCAGGGCACAATTACCGTTGACGAGAGCCTTACGAGGACAGAACGCCGCCACCTGCTTTCGGAAGTCCAGAAAATAGATGGTGTTGACGATTATCTTCAGACCTTCAGAACCTTTACTTATGCAAATGCAAACGGAAAACAGCAGAACGCATATATCCTTGTTCCGCAGAACGTCGATTTCCTTTCGGAGTACATAACTCTTAAACCGAGAATCGGACGCAAGCAGGTAAACATTACCGACGACGGCGTTATCATAACCGAAAAGCTTGCGAAAATGCTCGGCGTAAAAGAGGGCGACACCATTTCCTTTAAGACTGAAAAGGACGGAAATTCGACAGCTGAAACAAAGGTGCTTGCGGTTGTTGAAAACTACATTTACCACTATATTTATATGACCCCGACGGCATACAAAAACCTGTTCGGAGACTCGGCGGCACTCAATACGCTTCTTCTTCGCAGCAGTGCACAGGACAACAGCGAGCTTTCAAAACAGCTTTTGAAAATTGACGGTATAACCTCGGTTACAATGAATGTTGACACTCAAAAGCAGGTTGACAAGGCTATGAAAAACCTCAATATAATCGTCGCATTGATGATTATATCGGCAGGACTTTTGGCGGTTGTCGTGCTTTATAACCTCAACAATATCAATATCACAGAGCGCAGACGTGAGCTTGCAACCTTAAAGGTTTTGGGCTTCTATGACGGCGAGCTTGAAAGATATGTTTTCAGAGAAAATATCATTCTTACGGTTGTGGGTATGATACTCGGTATAATAATCGGCGTGGTGCTTCACTTCTTCATAATGCGAAGCGTTGAGACCGATACGATGATGTTCGGCAGGCAGATCAAGTGGTACAGCTACATTTTCAGCATTGTGCTGACTGTCGCTTTCACGATTTTGGTCAATGTTTTAATGTCGATAAAGCTGAGAAAAATCGATATGATAGAATCACTCAAGAGTACAGAATAACAAAGGAGAAATACAATGTTAAAGCAGTTTACGGCAGTTAAAGAGGGCGAAACGGTTGCCACAATGAAAACTAATATGGGCGACATTAAAATTAAATTTTTCAAAGAGGACGCACCCAAAGCGGTTGAAAACTTCCTCACTCACGCAAAGAACGGATATTATGACGGCTTGATTTTCCACCGTGTAATCAAGGATTTTATGATTCAGGGCGGAGATCCCAACGGCACGGGCACAGGCGGAGAGAGCATTTGGGGACATCCCTTTGAGGACGAATTCACCCCCGAGCTTCACAATTTCAGAGGCGCTCTTTGTATGGCTAACGCAGGCCCCTCGACAAACGGCAGTCAGTTCTTTATCGTTCAGGCGAAAGAGGTTTCCGACGATATGCTCGATCAGCTTCGTTGCGCAGACGAGAGATATTTCCCCACAGAGTGTATCGAAATGTACGAAAAAGAGGGCGGTACTCCGTGGCTCGACTATCATCACACTGTTTTCGGACAGGTAATCGAGGGCATGGACGTTGTCGATAAAATCGCAGACGTCAAGGTTGACTACTTTGCAAACAAGCCGTCAAAGGACGTAGTTATCGAAAAAATCGAGCTTGAAACGGTATAAGAGGCACATATGTTATTTGAAAAAATCGGTGTAATCGATGAAAATTTCGATTACCAAAGCGATATGTATGTTTTAACGCAGGGCGACAGGATAACCTATGTCGGAAAAACAAGACCCGACGGCGAGTTTACCGATATTTACGACGGAAAAAACAAGGCTTTACTGCCCGGCTTTGTCAACGCTCACACCCATTCGACTATGACGCTTTTGAGGGGATATGCGGAAAATTTACCGCTTGAGCGTTGGCTCAATGAAAAGGTTTTTCCGTTTGAGGACAGGCTGAATATCAACAGAGCCTATTACGGCACGCTGCTTTCGGCGGCTGAAATGCTCGCCTGCGGAACGACCTCGTTTTCCGATATGTACTTTTTTCAGGACGGAGTTATCAAGGCTGTTCGTGAAAGCGGAATGAAAATCAATTTCGGACGTTCGATTTCGTCATTTTCCGATGAAAAAAGTTTCTTCGACAGCTACCGTGTAAAAGAGGCTCTCGACGGCGTAAGGCAGTATCATAACACCGAAAACGGCAGAATAAAAATCGATATGTCGCTTCACTCGGAATATACAAATATGCTTTCAATGATTGAGCAGTTCGGCGAGTTTGCAAGGGAAAACGACTTCGGACAGGTCAATCATATTCATGTTTCGGAAACAAGGGCAGAGCACGAGAATTGCATAAAGAAATACGGTAAAACTCCCACAAGGCTTTTCTATGATGCAGGCGTGCTTGAAAGACCGACGGTTTTCGCTCATTGTGTATATATAAGCGATGAGGACAGGGATATTATCAAGGAAAACGGCGTCAGCGTTGCACATTGTCCTGCAAGCAATTTGAAGCTCGGCAGCGGCGTTTGCGATACAAACGCCTTGCTCGAAAGCGGCATAAACGTTGCAATCGGCACGGATTCCGCATCAAGCAACAACGGACTTGATATGCTTCGTGAAATGTACCTTGCGGCTATTCTTCCAAAGGGAATTACCGGCAGACCCGACGTTGTTTCGCCGAAAACAGTGCTTAAAATGGCAACCTATAACGGCGCACAGGCACAGCAGAGGCTTGACACGGGACTTATCAAGGAGGGCTACAAGGCTGATATTACGGTAATCGACACCGATAAGCCGAATATGTACCCGTCGTTTGACGTTGTGAGCAACATTGTCTATTCAGCCGAAAAATCGGACGTCGTTTTGACTATGGTTGACGGCAAGGTTTTATATAAAAACGGCGAATATACGACCATTGATATTGAGAAGCTCGGCTACAAGGTAAATAAAATCGTGGCAGAGGTAGTCTCGGAGGTTCAAAATGGATAAAATCGAAAAAATGCTTGATTTTCTCAAATCAAAAATCGATATTTCCCCCGAAACAGGCATAATTTTAGGCTCGGGACTCGGCTCGCTCGGCGAGAAAATCGAAAATCCCACCTATATTGACTACAAAGATATTGACGGCTTCCCCGTATCCACAGCACCCGGTCATAAGGGCAGGTTTATCGTGGGTACTATTTCGGGCAGACCCGTTATTTGTATGCAGGGCAGATTTCATTTCTACGAGGGCTACGATATGAAGGATATTGTGCTCCCCGTAAGGCTTATGCACCTGCTCGGCGTTAAAAATTTGATTGTAACCAATGCCGCAGGCGGTATAAATAAGGATTTTAACGTCGGCGACCTTATGCTTATCAATGACCACATAAATTTTATGGGCACGAATGTGCTTATAGGCAAGAATGATGAGCGTTTCGGCGTCAGATTTCCCGATATGAGCTATGCCTACAACCCCGATTTGCGTGCGCTTGCGAAAAAATGCGCAGAGGCTGTCGGAGTTGAGGTCAAGGACGGCGTTTATATCGGCTGCACTGGTCCGTCTTATGAAACTCCGGCTGAAATCAGAGCATTTCGTGTTTTGGGTGCGGATGCTGTCGGAATGTCAACCGTTCCCGAGGTTATAGCGGCTAATCATTGTAAAATGCGTGTTCTTGCGTTTTCTCTTATTTCAAATATGGCTTCGGGTATCCTCGACCAACCGCTGACAGAAGAGGAAGTCCTCGAGGCTGGCAGGAAAAAGGCAGAGGAAATGCAAAAGCTAATTATGAAGATAATCGGAGAACTGCCGAATGTTTGATTTACACGGTGAAACCGTCGCTTACGATACCGAAAACAATAAGCTTGTAATAATTGACCAAACAAAGCTGCCCAATGAGACGGTTGTGCTCTCGCTCGGCAAAAAAGAGGAGATTTACACCGCAATTAAGGAGCTGAAGCTCAGGGGAGCACCCTGTATCGGCGTTTCTGTGGCGATTGCATTGTCAGTTCTTGCGAACGAGAGCAAGCAGACGGACGAGGACGGCTTTATTTCGGAATTTTTGGAGAATTGCGAGTACCTTTTGTCCTCAAGACCCACCGCAGTCAACCTTTTTTGGGCGGTTGAAGAGATGAAAAAAGTGCTTTTCTCCTGTAAAGGTGAAAGCCTTGACAACATCAAAAAAGCCTTACAGGTCAAGGCTTTGCAGATACATAGCGATGACATAGAGTGCTGTAAACGAATTGGCGGGTACGGTGCGAAATTGTTAGAGGGTAAGAGTGCCGTTTTAACTCATTGCAACGCAGGCAGACTCGCTTGCGTGAAGTACGGAACGGCTTTGGCACCGATATATATAGCAAAAGAAAACGGTCATAGCCTAAAGGTCTATGCAGATGAAACCCGCCCGCTTTTGCAGGGGGCAAGGCTTACTTGTTATGAACTCAATGAAGCGGGGATTGACACAACTCTCATTTGCGACAATATGGCGTCATATGTTATGAAAAATAAGCTTGTTGACGCCGTGCTTGTCGGAGCTGACAGGATTGCCGCAAACGGCGATACGGCAAATAAAATCGGCACCTCGGGCGTTGCGATTTTGGCACAACACTACGGGGTACCGTTTTATGTGTGCGCACCCGTATCGACCTTTGACAAAAACACGCTCACGGGCGACGACATAAAAATCGAAATGCGTTCATCCGACGAGGTAACCGAAATGCACTATCAGAAGCGTATGGCACCCGACGGTGTTTCTGCGCTCAACCCTGCGTTCGACGTAACCGACGCAGATTTAATAACGGCATTTATTACAGACAAAGGCGTGTTCTCTGCCTGTGAAATAAATAAAATTTTATAACCCGAGGGGGAAGCCGATGGCAAAGTTAAAAGAATTTTTAGACTCAAAAATCGTCAAAAAGGACGTGGGCGAGGAGACCTATCTCACATGGAGAGAAACGATTTCTTACGCTCTCGGCAGAGGCGCACAGGGTATGTTTACCTCAATGACAGGCTCGAAATACCTCAACTACTTCTTGACAAACGTATTATTCTCAAGGTTTTCAAACCCGATGGGAATTGCCTCGAAAATCAGACTTTACTGCGGAATATTCGACGCTATCAATGACCCGATGATGGGCATTATCGTCGATAAGACACGTACTAAGGAAGGTCAGATGAGACCGTATATCCGCCGTGCTCCGTGGTTTATCGCCGCAGTAATGATTTTGTTCTTCGTGGGTATTCCCTCACAGATGCCCGATTGGATGTGTATTGCGTGGACAACCCTGCTTTTTGTAGGACTTGACGTTACATATACGGCGTTCGATATTCCTATGGGCGCATTGGCGTTTGCTATTACTCCGAACGGAATTGAACGAACAAAGCTTTACGGCGTGTCGTCGATTGTGCGTTCCGTTTCGGGTGTTTTGCCCGGTCTTTTCGTTGCGTGCGCAGGCTGGCTGCCTTACTTCAATACTCACACCGCAAAGGCTTACCTTACGGGCGGCTGTGTTTCGGCAATCGGCATACTTGTATTCACACGCTTTACGTTTAAGAACACAACGGAGAGGGCTGTTCATCACGAGGAGTCGCCGTCTGTTGCGGAGTGCTTCTCACTTCTTTTCTCAAACAGACCGCTTCTTATGCTCTTCCTTGCAAACATTTTCTTCCTTATCGTAAAGGTAACAAATCAGGTTTCCTTCTACTTTGTAGCGGACCTTATGTTTACAACAAAATACAACGTTTTCATCGACGTTATCACATTCCCGGGCTTCCTTATCGCAGGTATCGGCGTTCCGAAGCTTGTTGAAAAGCTCGGCGCAAAATCAGACCCGAGAAAGTTCTTCAGAGCTTGCTGTATTATAGCAATCGTGCTTCACGTTTTGTTCTATGTTACCTGCCGCAACGGCTATCTCGGCAAGGAAGTAGGAGAGGTCATTTCGCTTCCGATAGGTATTCTCACGGTTATTTTCACGGGTCTTACCGCTGTTCCGCTTGAGTGTAAAAACCTTATGCAGAAGGAGATGGAGGCTGAGACTGTTGACTACGTTGAGTGGAAAACAGGCACAAGAGTTGAGGGCGTTATGCTTTCTCTTATGTCCTTTACGGGCAAGATTGAAAACTCCGTTTCATCTGCTATCGGACTTGCAATACTTTCATACACGGGCTATATTTCTCACACAGAGGGCTCAATGATACAGAATATGGCAACGAACAAGGCGTTGTTCTTTATGACTACGCTTTTGCCTGCAATCGGCTATGCTCTTATGCTTATCCCGATGGCATTCTATAATATTTCGGGCAAGAGCCATCATATGATGATTGAGGAACTCAAGGCACGCCACGAAAAGGAAGCTCTCAAGAAAGCAAATGCAGAACAGTAATAAAACAACGCTTACCTTTATTGCCGACACGCACCACTATTCCGAAACACTCGGAACAAGCGGCGAGGCATATGAAAGGCGAAGCGGAACAGACCAGAAATGCTTGAGGGAAACGGGAGCTATTATCGACGCCGCACTCGAAGAGATTAAAGGGATAAATCCCGACGCACTTATGATAATCGGCGATATATCCGACGACGGCGAAAAAGCGAGCCACCTCGAGATGATTGAAAAGCTTAATAAATTTTCCGAAAAAATACCCGTCTGCGTTACCCTTGCAACCCACGATTGGTGCTGTGACGGCAACGCAAGGCGGTATGTCGGCGACAGGGTCTATCACGACGTTGAGACCGTTACAAGCGAGGAATTGCACGAAATGTATTTTAACTTCGGACCGAACAGGGCGAAGGAGGAATACATAACCCACCTCGGAACCTCGTCGTATATTGTCGAGTTTCCGAACGACGTTGTGCTGTTTTCGCTTATCGACGATCAGGACGGCGAGGGAAATTCCGGATTTATGCCGGAACACCTCGAGTGGATAACGGACAGAATTAAAAAAGAGGCTGACAGCGGCAAATTGGTTATCGGTATGGAGCACCATCTGCTCTATCCGCATATTTCGCCGCTTATAACGGATAACGGCACCTGCTGTAAAAAGCACGAGATGTATATCGAAAAATTTGCCGAAGCGGGTATGCGCTTTCTGTTCGTCGGTCACAGCCATATTCAGCGCATTGATAAATATGTGTCTCCTACGGGCAAGGAGCTTTATGAGATAAACGTCGGCTCTCTTGTCGGCTATCCTGCGCCTATCGTAACCCTGACGGCTGATGAAAACACGGTTAAAATTGAAACCCGAAAGCTTTCGGGCTTTACCTATAACGGCGAAAAATACACCTCACGCTACTTTGAAATTCACGCACAAAATCTTGTCGGCAGAATGTTATCCTCAGCAAAAAGCTCCGACAAGGAGTTTTACATAAAGGATATGAGGGAGTACGGTATGGGCAGGAAAACGGCTCTCAAGCTGCGTCCCGTGCTAAAGGCTCTTGCGTGCACAGCCGATAAAATGTCCGTCAAGACTCTCGGCAAAATCATAAATGCCATAACGCTCGGCACGACCTTCTCAAATTCCGACCTTGACGAATTGGCGGATAAGAGGATAATCGATATAGTAAACGAGCAGATTTTATCGGTGCTCGACGGCGCTTGTGTTAAGCATCCCGAGGGCTCGGCGTATTACAATGCGGTAACGGGCTTCGTCGGACTTCCCGACAGGGCGGTGAAGAGGCTTAAAATCAAGGACGAAAAAATCAACAGGCTTACCTCCTCGCTCAACACGGCGATAAGGGAAATTCTGACGGGCGGCGATTTGGACAATGAAACGCTCACGGTAAAAAGATAATCGACACAATAACGGTAATTGACAATAATCAATGGGCAGGCTTGAAAAAGCACGGCGGCTTTGATATAATTGCATCTAAGGTAATTAAAAAGATAGGTAAGGGTAATTTAAGGCGTAACAGCCGAAAATTTGCAAAGAAAAAGGAGAATTACAATGTCAAAGCTTGACTCAATCAAACTTGCAGATTATACCCGAACCGAGGATTGGATAAACTCGATAAGCCATATGGTCGGAGGCGGACTTTCCGTTCTCGCAACCCTCCTGTGCATTTATAAGGCGTTTAAGGCTTGGTCGTGGCAGTATCTTATAGCGGCTTTAATCTACGGACTTACAATGATTGCCATGTACACCTGCTCGGCGGTTTATCACGCACTTCGTCCCAACAACGGAAAAAAGGCAATGAGAATGGTTGACCATTCAATGATATACCTTATGATAGCCGGAACGATAACCCCGTTTGCTTGGCTTGTCATAATGCCCGTGAACTTTAAGGCAGGCGTAGCGGTCTTGGCGGTTGCGTGGGTAACGGTCGTTATTGCAATGTTTATGACCTTCTTTTTGTTCAACACAACGAAAACAATTCAGATGATACTGTATCTTGCACTCGGCTGGATGATTATCGTCTGCGTGAGGATACTCTGGAATTGTATTGATCACAGAGCAGTTTATTTGCTCGTCTCGGGCGGTATAGCTTATACGCTCGGCGCAATACTTTACGGTATCGGTGCGAAGAAAAAGTATTTCCACAGCGTGTTCCACTTCTTTGTGCTTGCAGGCTCAATACTTCATTTCTTCTCGTTGTTCTTATATGTGTTTACAGCATAAGCTTTATTTGCAAATTTAACAGCTTTTAACGGCTCAGGACAGGGACATCTCTGTCCTGTTTTTTACAAATATTTCAAAAAAAGCAAACCGTTGCATTTAACAGCTATATATGGTATAATTAATTATCTGTATAGGAGTGTGAGAAAAAATGAAGCTTAACGGTAAAGAAATTAAAAATTCCGACACTGATAATATTGAAATTGAATTTGAGAAACAGAACAAAGAAGAAAAAATCGGTGCTTCAAGGGCTGCCGAAAACGAGTGCGTGGTTTTCACTCCGAACAGCGATAACAACAGTAAAGGCGCAAAGAAGCTGAAATCTCCTGAAGCTATAAAGAGAGCAAGAATGACGGGTGCTATCAGTACGGCGGTTGTCATTGTAACCGTTTTTGCCGTTGTCTATGCAAAAATCTATGCCGCTCCGGCTGTTAAAAAAGCTCCCGATACTGTTAATGTTGCAATTGCGGAAACGCTTACCGAAACGGAAACGGAAACCGAGACTGAAACGGAAACCGAGACTGAGACTGTTGCCGAAGTGACAGAGCCGATAACTCAGGTTGCGAAAGAAAAGCTTGTCAGAGATAAGAGCGTTACCGCACCCGTAGCTTCGGGTAACGATAAAGTTGATGAGGATGCAGGCGGCAATAAGGTGCTTGATTCTTCTGAAAAGGAGGAAGAAAAAACAACGGTTGTTGTTACGGCTCCCGCAATTCAAGAGCCGGTTCCGTCCACACCTACAACGAAGCCGTCCGAACCCGAAACTCAAGGCCCTACAACCAATCCCTCGCAGGGAGGAAACCTGATTACAAAGCTGACCTATATTGTGTCAGGCGGACTGCAAGGCTTTTACAAAGTAAACAATTCCGTATTTTATTTTGACGGCGGCTCAAATCTTTTGAACGGTCATCAATCGATAAACGGAACAAGATATTTCTTCAACAATTATGGTGCACAGGCTTCGAGGACAGGAATTGACGTATCGAAGCATCAGGGCAAAATTGACTGGGCTCAGGTTAAATCCGCCGGTATTGACTACGCTATTTTGAGAATAGGCTACAGAGGCTATGGCTCTGCCGGCAGTATGAAACTTGATATTCAGTTTGAAAATAATATCAGCGGTGCAAAAGCAAACGGGATTGATGTCGGCGTTTATTTTTATTCACAGGCGACGAATGTTAACGAGGCTTTGCAGGAGGCTGACCTTGTTCTCAACACTCTCAACGGCAGAAAGCTTCAGTATCCGATTTACTTTGATACCGAGTATGCAAGAGGTGACAGAACGGGCAGAGCCGATAGAATTTCAAAACAGACAAGGACCGATTGTGCGGTTGCGTTCTGCGAAAAAATCAGAGCGAACGGCTATAAGGCAGGCGTTTATGCGAGCAAGTCGTTCTTTGGTGACGAGCTTCAGTTCTCAAGGCTTTCGGGATATGAAATTTGGGTTGCTCACTACACTTCAAATGTCACAAATTTCAGACATCCGTACAAGATGTGGCAATATTCCGACAAGGGCAGAGTTCCCGGCATTTACAACAATGTTGACCTTGACATTTCACTCTATGACTATAAAGCAGGCTCGAATATGAGCAGTAACGGGTCGGATGTAATTTTTGTAAATAATGCTTCGGACCTTGACAGATATAAGCTTGCAGAGGGACTTGTTAACAAGTATAAGGATAATCCGACCTCGGAAAACTACAATGCAGCATCTTCGGCTGTAAATTCTCTTTCGGACAGCAGAACCGTTTCCATTCTTAACGGAAAGCTCAACGGCTGAGTTCACAGATAAGACTTTGACAGCAAGTCGGTTTTCAAAATTTCTCTTGACAAAACCTTGCAACGCTGTTAAAATACTATTACCGCATATTAGGGGGCAGTGCGCCTAAACGCACTATAAAGCGATTTTTCCGCCCTCGATAGCGAGACTATATTAAGGTAGGTAAAAAAATGTACGCAATCATCGTAACCGGCGGTAAGCAGTACAAGGTAGAGAACGGCGACGTTATCTATATTGAAAAGCTTGACGCAGAAGACAATGCTGAAGTAACCTTCGACAAGGTTCTTGCAGTTGGTGCTGACGACGGTATCAAGGTAGGTGCTCCGTATGTAGAGGGCGCAACTGTATCAGGCAAAGCACTCAAGACAGGCAAGGGTAAGAAAATCACAGTATTTACTTACAAGTGCAAGAAGAATGAAAAACGCAAGAAAGGTCATCGTCAGCCCTATACTAAGGTTGAGATTACCGGTATCAACGCTTAATTTCATTCTATGATAAGAGCAAAATTCACTTTCGGTGCAGACGACTGTGTTACAGGCTTCTCGGTTAAAGGTCATTCGGGATATGCAAGTCAGGGCGAGGATATAGTTTGCGCAAGTGTTTCCTCCGCCGTTTATATGACGGCTAACACAATAACGGAAATTATAAAAGTAACCCCCGACACACTTTCCGAAAGCGACGGTTTAATTGAGCTTCGCTTGAACGACGCCGACGCCGAAAAATCAAAAGACATTTTATCGGGCTTTCTGCTTCATATGACAGAGCTTGAAAAAATGTATCCGAATTTTATTAAAATCGAAAGAGGTGCTAAATAATGCTTAAAATAAACATTCAGTTGTTCGCTCATAAAAAAGGTATGGGTTCTACAAAGAACGGCAGAGACTCAGAGTCAAAGCGTCTTGGCGTTAAGCGTGCAGACGGTCAGTTCGTTCTTGCAGGCAACATCCTTGTAAGACAGCGTGGTACTCACATCCATCCCGGCGAGAATGTAGGTAAGGGCTCTGATGATACCCTTTACGCAAAGATCGACGGTACAGTTAGATTTGAAAGAATGGATAAGAACCGCAAGAAAGTTAGCGTTTACGCTGTTGAGCAGTAATTTTTATCCTATGGAGTCAAGGCAAGAAGTAATTCTTGCCTTTTTTCTTTTTCTGAAATTTTCTAAAAATCATATGGATTTGTAAGATATATTTTGTACGTTCTCATAACACCCGTGCGAGCTCGGTGCAAAAGCTGTGCGATTTCAAGCTCCTTGAACGTCTTAATCGCCGTGTTGTGACTGCAATTTAATATCTCACACGCCGTTTCAACCGTGCAAAAGACAAACACCTCGTCATCCGTATCGCAAAGCCCGTTTTTAGCCGAAAGCCTTGTCCGGTCAAAGAGAAATATATAAAGCAGCCTTGCGTTTGAGGAAAGTGCGGTAAATTTTCTGTCGGTAAAAAAGCATTTCGGGCAAACGGCAAAATTCAAATACGGATACCAAACTTCACTTTTTTTCAACCGATCATCTCCCTTCTATAAATAGTTATAACAGGGGTATGATGTAAACCAAAAAGCGTTACATTTTTGTAAAAATCAAAAAATAAATTTTTATAATCAATTTTTGTAGTGCATTAAACATATATTCTTATGTCAGAAGGATATATATTTTAATTTATTTATTTTATTTTTAATAGCACGCAAAATTTGAGTTTTCGCCGATTAAAATATAAAGCTTGTTGGAGTTTTGAACATTCCTTAGTGAAAACGAAAAAGATTTCTAATAGAATATTGTTGATTTTTATCAAATAAAATTATATAATATATAAAACTGTCAAAGGAAACAATTTTATGCAGATAAATATGGCTGCTCCCTGTATCTTTGGCTTGGAAAGCCTTGTTGCAGACGAGCTTAAAAAAATGGACGCCCAAAATGTAACTGCCGAGAACGGCAGGGTCTTTTTTTCAGGCGACGAAAATATATTGGCAAGAGCGAATATACGCTCAAGGTTTTCCGAGCGTATTTACATAAATCTCGGTTCTTTCGAGGCGCATAGCTTTGAGGATTTGTTTCAGGGAACGAAGAAATTGCCGTGGGAAAAGTGGATTTCCGAATATGACGAGTTCCCCGTAAAGGGCTTTTCCGTCAATTCCGACCTTTTCAGCGTGAGCGACTGTCAGTCTATTGTCAAAAAGGCTGTTGTCGAGAGGCTCAAGGGCGTTTACAATATTGATTGGTTTGAGGAAACGGGTGCAAGGCATCAAATCGAGTTTTCTATAATCAAAAATAAGGTCACTTTGATGATAGACACCACGGGTGCAGGACTTCATAAGAGAGGCTACCGACCCGTTGCAAACGATGCACCGCTTAAAGAAACACTTGCGGCGGCAATGTGCAGTTTGTCGAGGCTTCGTCCGTATCACACGCTCTATGACCCTATGTGCGGCTCGGGAACAATTCTTATCGAGGGCGCAATGCTTGTTCACAACATAGCACCCGGCGTTAAAAGGCATTTCTCCGCCGAACGCTTTGAGCAGATTGATTTTTCCGTTTGGGACAGGGAGAGAGAGCTTGCAAGAAGCCTTGAAATTCACGAAAGCGACTTTAAGGCATACGGCTCGGATATTGACCGCAACGCACTTGAAATTGCACGTCAGAACGCAATGAGAGCAGGCGTTTCCGATTATATCGAGCTTCGACGTGCCGACCTAAAGGACTTCAAGCCCGTTACCGAGAGGGGAACGGTAATTTGCAATCCCCCTTACGGCGAGAGAATGCTGTCGCAGGGTCAGGTCAGCGAAATCATTAAAACAATGGGAAAGGTATTCCCGAAAAAGCACGGATTCAGCTATTCGATTATCAGTCCGTCGGAGGACTTTGAGGATTTGTTTGCAAGGAAAGCCGATAAGCGCAGAAAGCTTTACAATGGTATGATAAAATGTCAAATGTATATGTATTTCAAATAAGCGGAGGCATAAAATGAAGCATATTTTTATTGTAAACCCTACCAGCGGTAAGGGCGTTAAGGTAAAAAAATTCATTCCAACGGTTGAACAGTACATAAAAAATCACCCCGAGCTTGATGCAGAGGTTTATGTCACAAAAGCCTGCGGCGACGGTATGAGCTATGTTAAAAAGATGGCTCAGACAGGCGAGGAAATAAGATTTTATGCCTGTGGCGGCGACGGTACGCTCTATGAGGTTGTAAACGGCTCTTATGAGTATCCGAACACGCAGGTTGCCGTAATTCCGCTTGGCTCGGGCAACGATTTTGTCAGAATTTTAGGTAACAAAGAAAAGCTTATCAATATTGACGCACAGGTAAACGGCACAGTTACAAAATTCGACCTTATAAAAGCAGGGGACAGGGTTGCAATCAACCAATGCTCTATGGGTCTTGATGCCGAAATATGCGCAAAACAGGCGGATATGAAGAAAATACCGGGCGTAAACGGCGAAACGGCATACACCGTGGCACTTTTCTATTGCCTTGCAAAACGCCTTAATTCGTATTTTAAGGTTACCGTTGACGACGACAAGACTTTTGAGGGCAAAATGCTCTTTTCACTCTGTGCCAATTCCCGTTGGTACGGCGGCGGATATATGGGTGCACCGAAAGCTATCCCCGACGACGGCTTGCTCGATTGTATTATAGTTGAGAATACAGTCAGCCGACTAAAGCTTGCAGGACTTGTAAATCAGTACAAGAACGGTCAGCATTTGGGTTGGGATTTCACAAACTTTTTAAGAGGCAAGAAAATGCACATCGAAAGCAAGGAGCCTGCGGCGGTAAATGTTGACGGCGAATGTCAGTATGTTACAGAGGCGACCTTTGAGATACTTGAGGGTGCGGCAAATCTTGTAATCCCCACAACCTCGGATTATCTTGAAAGAAAAGCTAAAGGCGAGCTTTGATAAAATGAGGCGGTATGAACAAAAAACGCAATTCATACCGCCTTTTATAAAATAACAGTTGACAAACATAGGGTAAAATGTGTATAATACTTTAGCGTTGTTAAATACGCTGCTATGGCTCAGGTGGTAGAGCACATCCTTGGTAAGGATGAGGTCGGCAGTTCGAGTCTGCCTAGCAGCTCCAAAAAAGCTAAGTCGTTTGACTTAGCTTTTTTGTTTTGCACGGAATAATTGAATATCCACACCGTAGGGGCGACCTGCGGTCGCCCGCCAATTCACAGCAAACAAAAAACGGGCGAACACAGTTCGCCCCTACGATACGTCGTCGTTTGCACCGTATCG
>OIYG01001119.1_pt1 | contig 21587 bp, 19 predicted proteins | sample 1587861 | NCBI WGS metagenome assembly OIYG01 (sample SAMN03283272) | human gut metagenome | biome: human-associated habitat; material: feces | host: Homo sapiens | place: Peru | collected 2012 | reverse complement strand
AATAATATTTATTATGGTTTTATTCCTAGCACTGATTTTTTGATTAAATCTAATAATTCCGTTATAGAATCTTTTTTTCATGCAGTCTCCTTCTCAAATTAATTAAATTATATTTAAGCATACTTTTAATATTTGTCAATAAATTTTTTAAATAAATGTTGGAATCTTTATAAACCTTTTTATATCTATCATCATAAGCTTTATAATAATCATTATGACCCAACACTTGCATATCTTTTTATTCCCTTATTAAATACAATAAAACATGGAATTAGATACAAAAAGACGATTAAAGGAAGAAAACCATAATAAATATTATTACTTTTACCAATGAAATACAATAATGGATAATAATTTACAAATGCATAAGGTATAACAAAAGTAAAGAATAACACCCAACCTTTATTAAATATTCCAATAGGATATTGAGCCATATGTTTACCACCATCAGTAAATACATTTCTTACTTCTAATCCTTGTACTGTAATAAAGCAATAAGAAGCAGCCAGTAAGAAAATACCAAAGAATATTGCTACCGCACTAGACATCATTAATACTAAAGTTATAACTTTGATAATACTCCACTTAACATTAAGATTTATAAGTGCTATTACCATAACTACTAATGATTGAATTAACCTTGATAATTTTACAAAATCAGCATCATTACATAGAACTTGTAAAATAACATTCTTAGGTCTTAATAACAATCTATCAAAATCCCCATTTAAAATAATCCTATCAAACCTATCTATTCCTCTTGCAAAGCATTCACAAAAAGAAAAACCAAATTGAATTATCGAAAAACAAAGTAACACTTCATATAAAGTAAAACCTTTAATATTATTAAACTTATCAAATAAAGAAAGAATTATAAAATAATATGAGAAAAATACTAGTATTTGTGATAAGAAAGAAATAATAAAAGATGCTCTATACTCTAACATAGATTTAAAATGTAATTTAAATGCTTTAAAATATAACTTCATCCTAACCTCCTTGTACCACTACTCTTTTAAGTGATTTATTAGTAAGGATATATCCAACGATAGTAATTATACCTATCCATATTATTTGAATTAATATTCCTATTAATCCTTCACTAATACCAATGTTTCCTGAGTATATTCTAAAAGGCAAATCACTTATATATCTAAATGGTAAATAATCAGAAATAATTTGTAAAAACCTAGGAAATAAAGGAATTGGTACTACTAAACCAGATAACAAATCAGCTACAACAACAAAGATATTAGTTATCCCCTTTTCATTTAATGTACTTAGTGTTATTACATGATATAGTGTTATGATAGAAGTCATTAATAAGGATCCAATTATCAAAGTTACAATAAAAAGAAGAAAACTAAAAAAACTTACTGGCAAAGATAAATTATAAGGTTTAGGTAACAATAACGATATAATTATAACTGGCATACATCTTAAAGAAACCATTGCTAGTCTTTGGCCTATTATTTTAGAAAACCAAACAAAATATAGTTTTTTAGGTCTTATTAATTCATAAGCAATATCACCTTTCCTTATCATATCAAATATTTCATTATCTTTATAAAACATATTAACTAATGCAAAAAAGCATTGACATAGCCATACATAAGTTACCGCTTGTTGAAGATTAAACGATAAATCTGTAGAATTAGATGAATAAAAAGCAACATACACCATAATAAATATAAGTCCAAAGAATATTTGAGTAGAAATACTTGCTATTGCAGCCGTTCTATATTGAAGTCCTGATATAAACTTTAATTTAAAATAAGAATAATAGAATTTCATATATGGTACTCCTCATATAATTTAACAATAATATTATCTATATTTTCATTATCTATTTCTACATCATCTATATTGACCTTATTAGATATAATGTTTAAAAAATCAGAGATATTAATAATATTTGAATCTATTACAAACTGATATCCATCAACATCTTTGATAGATGAAATTATTCCTTTATGTTTAATAGTTAATTTATCTTTAGTAACAATAGTTAAATATTTATTATTGCCATACTTATGTTTTAAACTTTTCAAAGAACCATCATATAAAACATTACCTTTTCCTATTAAGATAATTCTCTTAGCAAGTGACTCAATATCACTCATATCATGAGTAGTAAGGATAATAGTTACTTGTTTTTCTTTATTTATTTTCTTAATAAAGTCACGTAATATTTGTTTTGATACAGCATCCAACCCAATAGTAGGTTCATCTAAAAACAGTATTTCCGGATTATGTAGTAAGGATGCTGCTATTTCACAGCGCATTCGCTGTCCTAGACTCAACTGCCTTACTGGAACATCTATAATCTCTTTTAAGTTCAAGGCATCAATTAATTCAGTTTTGTTTTTTTCAAACTCATCATCTGGAATATTATAGATATCTTTTAATAAATCAAAAGTATCAGAACTAGGTATATCCCACCATAATTGACTTCTCTGTCCAAACACAACACCAATTTTTTTTACATACTTTTCTCTATCTTTCCAAGGTGTCATACCATCAATTATACAAGTACCATTATCTGGAGTTAGTATTCCACTTAATATTTTTATAGTAGTAGATTTACCAGCACCATTTGGTCCAATATAACCAACAATTTCACCTTTCTCAATAGAAAAAGATACATCTGAAATAGCATTAACTATTTTGTACTTTCGTCTAAAGAAAGACTTCAGTGCTTCTTTAGCACCTTTCCCTCTTTTGACAACCTTAAAAGTTTTACTTATGTGCTCTACTTCGATGAATGACATTTTATCACACTCCTTTTCTCCAACGCAAAAAACTACATTTTTATATGTAGTAGATATAAAAAATATAATTTTTTTGCAAACGTCACATTAAGAATAACATAGTATTATAATTACTGCAAGAAAAAAAACATTTGATTATTGTCAAATGTCTTATTCCCCTATTTTATCTAATTTAACACTTACTAACTTACTTACACCAGACTCTTGCATTGTAATACCATAAAGTGTATTAGCATATTCCATTGTCTTTTTCTTGTGAGTAATAATTAAGAATTGCGTTTTATCACTATAGTTATTTAAATATTTACCAAAATTATCTACGTTAGCTTCATCAAGTGCTGCTTCAACCTCATCAAATAAACAGAAAGGTACAGTTCTAACATTTAATATGGCAAATATTAAACTTATTGCCGTCAAGGTTTTCTCTCCACCAGATAACAATGATATAGAAGTTAATTTTTTTCCAGGAGGAGATGCAATAATATCTATTCCTGTTTCTAATACATTATTAGGGTCAGTTAATTTTAAAGTAGCAGTACCACCGTGGAACAATTCTTTAAATACTTTCTTAAACTCTACTTCTATTTGTTCAAAAGTAGTTAAGAATTCTTCTTTCATAACCGAATCCATTTCTTCTATTATTTCTAGTAATGTATCTTTAGCATTTAATAAATCATTCTTTTGAGTAGTTAAGAATTCATATCTTTCACTTACTCTTTGATAATCTTCAATAGCTGCTAGATTAACCATACCTAATCTTTTAATATTATTTTTATAAATATTAACATTTGTTCTTGCTTCCTCTGGATCAAGCTCTAAAACATATCCATCTTTAGCTTTTTCAAAAGTAAGTTCATAATCTTCTCTTAGAATATTTAAATGATTATCTAACTTAACATCTAATTTTCCTAATAAGATTTCTTGTTCTTTTAATTCTTTTTCAGTCTTATATAAAAGTGAATTATTAATCTTATTATTAGCTTCCATTTCATCTATTTTCATAGATAATTTATCTTTTTCTTTAGTTTTATTATTTATCTCTTTAACTAATTCTTCTTTATCACGGTTTACTTGATAGAATTCATTCATTAATCTTTCTTCTTCCCTAGAAAGTGATGAATCTACTACATGACCTAGGCTATTAAGTTCGTTTAATACTTGTTCTAAGTTAGTATTGATAAGAATTTTATTATTTTCTTTATTATGTAATAACTCTTCTTTTTCTACTAATTTACTTCTATCAGTAAATAATTCTTCTTCAATTTTATTGATATTTTTATTACAATTTACTATTTCATTATTAATTTCATTTATTACAACATCTAATTCTTTATTGTGTCTAATTAAATATTCTAGTTCCTTTTTTTCACTAATGATACTCTTTCCTACTTGAATACTACCACCAGTAATAGAACCGCCTACATTAATAACTTCTCCATCAATTGTAACAATTTTGTATCTTTGATTAATCTTTTTACTTATTCTATTAGCAGTGTCAATATTATCTACTAGTATTACATTACCTAATTGATTAGATACAACACCATAATACTTTTCATCATATTTAACTACATTAGAAAATATATTAATGAATCCATCTTCATTACTAAGTAAACATAAAGTTTCATGGTCAATTCCCCTAGGTTTAATAACTGATATAGGGAAAAATGTTGCTCTACCTAAATTATTATCTTTTAAATAATTAATCGCTTTTTTAGCACAATTAGGGTCATCAACAACCACATATTGTTTACTTGCTAAAAGTGCTACTTCCAAAGCTTTAGTATATTCTTCATCCACTTCAATTAAATTACCTAAAGCGTTATGAATACCACTTAATCTAGGATTATTTAATACAGATTTAACACTATTAGATAGACTTCCACCAGAAGAAATATAATTGTTAAGAACCTCTATTTTATGAGATACATTTGTTTTTTCTCTTGTTTTATTATCTAAATCAGTTAAACTATTATCTTTACGTTTTTTTAAATTAGATACTTCGAGTTCAACTTTACTAATATTATCTTTTCCAATATTAATTTCATTTGATAAATCATCTATATCTTTATTAATTAAATATAAATTATTTTCTAATTTTAATTTTTCTTCTTTTAATCTAGCAATATTTTCATGAACTTTAGTATTAGAAGCATCATATTTACTTCTTTCTTTAAGAATATTTAACTCGCCATTAAGTTTTTCTTCCTTTTTTGTTAATTCAAGAAGTTTATTGTTGTAATTATTTAATTCAAAACTTAATTTACTTAATTCATTTTTACTTTCAATAAATAAAGTATCATCACTATTACCTTTTACATTTAAGTTTAATATCTTAGTATTTAACTCACTTACATTTTTCTTAACTTCTTCATACTTATAGCTCATTTCTTCTATTTCGTATGCTAGTAATGCTACTTCTATATTTTCTAATTTTTCTTTATTATCTAAATATTCCCTAGCTTTTTTGCTCTGTTCTTTTAATGGCTCTACTTGTACTTCAAGTTCTGCAATAATATCATTTACACGATCAAGATTATTATTAGTTCTATCTAATTTTCTTATTGCTTCTTCTTTTCTTTTTTTATACTTTAATACACCAGCAGCACTTTCAAATATAGTACGACGTTCTTCTGGTGAATTAGATAATATCTTACTAATATCGCCTTGAGAAATAATATTAAAAGCATCTTTACCAATACCACTATCTATGAATAAATCAGTTATATCTTTTAATCGACATTTATCACCATTTAAAAAGTACTCATTTTCACCAGTACGATACACCCTTCTTTTGATAGATACTTCGTTATATGGAATATTTATATAATTATCACTGTTATCAAAAGTTAATGAAACAGATGCTACATTTAAAGGATTTCTTGATTTTGAACCAGAAAAAATAACATCAGTCATTCCGTTATCTCCCCTTAGAGATTTTACTGATTGTTCTCCTAAAACCCATCTAACCGCATCTACAATATTGCTTTTACCAGAGCCATTAGGACCAACTATACATGTTGTTTTACCATCTAGATTTATTGTAAGCTTATCTGCAAAAGACTTAAATCCAGATGCACTTATTTCTTTCAAGTACATACTATCACCCTATCTACTATGAAAATTATACTATAAAGCTGTTTTTTTAACAAGAAAAAAAGAACCGAAGTTCTTTAGTAATTTAAAACATATGGATTAGCAAACGTACCAATTCCAGTAATATTCTTAACATAAGGGCTTACATTAATTACTGGTCTTATACCATACGTTGAAGTAAGCACAGCCGATTGTAATGTTGCACCACTTGCTGCGCCAAACATATTACCAGTATAGTAAGGTGTCATTGTCCAAAAACCGTAAGCACCAGTAAACAAATAATGATCAATATTTCCACCGCGGCTTAATCCTGCATAATTTGCCTCATCTGCAGTTATCAATCCTATCGGATAAGTCAATTTTTTATTACCACTACCTGATTTTGCTGTAGTAAACAAATCGTTAGTTTGTGGACATTTAAATTGTGGATGACTATTGTTTATTAATCGATTAGTTGCCCCATAATAAGTTGTGTTACTACCATATCCTAAAGCGGTATCATTAGAATTCCATGTTTTGGAAGCAGAAGCAATACTCCTATCGTTACAAAAGCCTGCATCCACAATATTATTAGCATAACTAATTAAATTATTTTGATACCACGTATCTAATGCTGTTTTAATTGAACTATTGTATGTATTTGCATGTTCATTAGCATATGTTGTGGCACCTGCCGTTCCATACATATATCCTATATAGGCATTAAAAGGCCTAGACGCAGGATAAATATTATATTGATCCTCTGCAATATTATAAGTTCGACCGTCAGTTCCAAGATAGATCAGTCTTATTGAACCATCCTCATTTATTCTTATTATACTCCAGTAAAAACCTCCAAATTTTATATAATTATCAACTTGTCCTCTAAAATAATAAGTCCTTTTGTTTCCCTCGGTATTGGTACTCGTATAGAATAGCCCAATTCCATTTGACTTATCTGCAGTATTAATAATTCTACTAGTTGAATGAAGAGTGACTTCAAAAGAAGTAGTACTACCACTCGCTTGTCCTGTTATTTGATATAATGAAGTGCATGTAGTAGTGTAATTATTTTTACAAGTGTATGGTGCACTTGAAGAAACATTAGATCCTGTAACTGATGAAATAGTACCAGACAAAGAATAAACTCCCGTACTATTATCAAAAGTATAACTAGTACCATATTTGTAAGGAACACTAGCACCTATAGTTGTTGTTGTACTACTTGTTTTTTCTTTAAAGTACAATCCTTTGCTCATACGAGTATATGTATATGCATATCCAGTTGTTGAACTAGAATGGTTAACCATTTTATATAATGTAGTGCAAGTTCCGGTTGAAGAAGTAGCCATACAAGTATATGGATACTTTGAATAATTACTTGACATATTAGACCAAGTTGATGATGTGGTATCATTTAAACTATAATAACCTGTAGAAGAATCAAACTTATAGCTCTTCCCAAAATAATAAGTAGTAGATGCTGTAAACGAAATAGTAGATGTACTTCCATATGATTTTTCTTTGTAACCTGCACTAGAAGTAGATGAAGTAGGCCCATAATAGAAGTCAATTCCGTTATCGCTAATAGGAGTATTAAATAAATTAGCAATTTTATATCCAGCATCTATTGCTTGAATATTACTTTTTAATACTGTAATTACCGGCCTAACTTGCACACCAGTAGTAGTAGCAGATAAAGTTATTCCACCACCCATATAAAAAGCATTATGTCCACCTGTAACAGAAGTCAAAACCCAGGTTGGCGAAGCACCAGCAAATAAAGTATCATCTATATTATATAAATTAACAGCCTCTTCTTCAGTAGGAATTCTAATCGTTACCCCTGTAAGATCCGATCCATTAACTAGCCCCAATGGAGATGTAATTGTTTGTAGCGCAGTATTTTCCATATAATAACCAATATTTGTACTAACGTTAGGATCATATTTTCCATTAGAAGTAGTACTTGTATCAAAAGCACGTGTTGTTAATGTATAATCAGAATACAAAGTAACCATTGCATCATATTTTCCAGTGTTTTTAACAACATACCAATTACTACCATCAACTAGTTTTACTTTATCTCCAACAGTATATTCACCATAACCCTTACTATAACTAGGTAGTGCTACTTTATACACTTCAATTACTGGTCTAACACTAACCATAGTAGATGCAGATTGAAGCGAAGGAACACCATTCATTCCTTTACCAGTATTACTAATTACATAATATTCATCACCATTCGTACTAGAAGTAGCCGTCATCATACCAGTAGTTGAGCCAGCCAACCATTCAGGAATAATTGTTCGGCCTAAATTTTTGTTTAATTGACTCATTGTATATCCTGATAGTGCTGCGACCTCATCCATCGTAGGAAGTCTTTTAGAAGATGCTACACTCCAATTTGTAATTCCACTAGCTGCACTAGCAGCAGTTTCAGCTGGCGCACTCATAATAGAATCATTACAAATTAATGTAACTGTACTTTTAGAACTATTATCATCAGTTGATATTACATAAAACAATCTTGTAGTACCATCTCCTGGATCCAACAATATAGCATCACCTGGTTGGTATGCAATTGTGCTTTGTGAGGTTGAGTCACCTGAATTGTTACCGTTATTACCACTTTTTTCTATAAAGTTAAATGTAAGCATAATACTTTTATCCAAAGCAGATAAATTTTCTACACCATCTTGAGCTTTAATAGTAACTTTAGCTACTACTGTCTCATTAGGTTTTAATACTGTGGTATCCTCTAAAACACCCTCTATCTCATAAGTTATTGCATAGTTTTCATCTTCTATTTTTTCAATAGTACTTAACTTAGCTGGTATATTACCATCGTTTGCTAACGTTATTGAATAAGTTACTGTAGCATCTTTTGTAGGAAGTGATGCATTTAAAGTAGCAGTAGTACTCACATAAGTCTTAGATTTATCTACTCCACCATTAGTAACCGTAGAAGTTATACCTGTTATTTTAATAATCCAACTTCTATCTATTTGTGCTACACCATCTATATCCATATGTTGAGATAAGGCAGCATATCCTAAGCTCATTACGAATATAACTAAACATATTGAAACAGATAATATTGTTCTTTTATTGATTTTACTAAACTTTCTTTTAATAAACCTCATTATATCATCCTCACATTATAATAACCTATTATCATTATACCCCTTTTTTTAGTTGTTTAGCAAGAAAATATATTACTTTTTTAATAATATTTACATGAAAAAAGAGCAACTTTTTAAGTTACCCTTTTATCTATTACATTGCATCACGTCTTGAAAAATTTAATCTTCCTTTTTTATCGGTTCCAATAGCTTTAACAACTATTTCATCTCCTAGTTTTACTACATCTTCAACTTTTTCAACACGTTCTTTTGCTAGTTTAGAAATATGTACTAATCCTTCACATCCAGGCCATACTTGAACAAAGCATCCGAATTCTTCAATAGCAACTACTTTAGCAGTATAAATTTTGCCTTCTTCTACTTCTCTTACAATGTTCTTTATCATTTCAGCAGTCTTATCAATAATCTCTTGATTAGAATGATAAATGATTACTCTTCCATCATCTTCTAAGTCAACCTTAACTGCATTAATATCTGTTACAGTATCAACTCCACTAGCTTCACAAATGATTTTAGTAATCATTTCTCCACCTCTACCTATAACATCTTTAATTTTTTCAGGTTTAATCATAAATGTCATAGTCTTAGGAGCATACTTACTAACTTCAGGTCTAGGTGCTGGAATTTGTTTTTCAATTACATCAAGTATTTCCATTCTAGCTACCTTAGCTTGCGCTAAAGCTTCTTTTAATATTTGTTTAGTAATACCTCTAATCTTAATATCCATTTGTAATGCACATATACCACTTCTAGTACCTGCTACTTTAAAGTCCATATCACCTAAATGGTCTTCCATACCTTGAATATCAGTTAATATAGTATAATCATCACCATCAGTAATAAGTCCCATAGCAATGCCTGCTACTGGCGCTTTAATAGGAACTCCAGCAGCCATTAAAGACATACAACCAGCACATATACTAGCTTGACTTGATGAACCATTACTTTCTAATATTTCAGATACTACACGAATAGTATATGGGAATTCATCTTCACTTGGAATAACTTGTAATAATGCCTTTTCTCCTAATGCTCCATGTCCAATTTCACGTCTACCAGGAGAGCCATATCTACCAGTTTCACCTACAGAAAATTGTGGAAAATTATAATGAAGCATAAATCTTTTTTCATCCTCAAGTGATAATCCATCTAATATTTGATGTTCGCCCAAAGCTCCTAAAGTTGTAATAGATAAGCTTTGAGTTTGTCCTCTTGTAAATAATGCAGAACCATGAGTACGAGGTAAGATATCAATATCAGTAGATAATGGACGTATCTCTGTCATACTTCTTCCATCAGCTCTTGTTTTCTCTTTTACAACAATTCTTCTAAATAATTCATATTCTAATTCTTCTAATACTAATTTTACTTTAGTAAGCAATTCTTCTAAATCTTTTTCTTTTAATTCAGAATTATCTTCTTCATACTTACTTACTACATCTTCTTTAACTTTATCTATAGCAGCATATTTTTCTAATTTATCTTTAATACGAAGTGCTGCATCCAATTTGTCTTTGCAAAGTGATGATATTTCTTCTTTTAATTCACTAGTAATTTCTAGTTTTTCATACTCCATCTTCTCTTCGCCAATTTCACTAATTATTTCTTCTTCAAAAGTGATTAATTCTTTTATTGCCTCATGACCAAACATAAGTGCTTCTAGCATATCATCTTCACTAACTTGTTTAGCACTAGATTCAACCATGTTTATTGCTTCTTTAGTCCCTGCTACTGTTAAATCTATATCAGATTTTTCTAATTGTTCTGGTGTAGGATTTATAACAAATTCTCCATCAATTCTACCAACTTTAACACCTGCTATAGGTCCATCAAAAGGTATTTTACTAATACAAGTTGCAAGGCTTGATCCAAATAAAGCAGTTATTTCAGGTGAATTATCTTGTTCTACAGATAATACTGTATTAACTATTTGTACTTCATTTCTAAATCCTTCTGGGAATAATGGACGCATAGGTCTATCAATCATTCTAGCAGCTAATGTTGCATTATCAGTAGGACGTCCTTCTCTTTTAATAAATCCTCCAGGTATTTTACCAACTGAATATAATTTTTCTTGATAAAGTACCATTAATGGAAAGAAATCAGATAATATATTAGCATTCTTACTAACTACAGCGGTAGATAGTATTACTGTATCACCATATCTTACTAGAACAGCACCATGAGCTTGTTTAGCCATTTCACCATGTTCTACAACTATTTTTCTTCCCCTAAAGTCTAATTCAAAAACTTTCTTCATACTATACTCCTATTCTTCAAAATATTTATCTATATCATTTTGATTCATCTTTTTAAAAAGTCTTTTTGCCTTAAAAACATTAACATTTTCTTGCAATTCTAATGGTAAGATTTCACTTGCTTCATGATAACTACCAACAATTTGTCTTGCCTCTAACTTTTTAGTACGATACTTATAAAAAACATCAGGGTAAGGAAACTTTCTTAAATTAGAAAGACTAACCATTTTATCTCCAGACTTATATAATAAATCGTATTCGCAAAAATATGTATCAAAAGATCGGTTAATTATTCTAACTATTTTCATCCCATGTTTTCCATTAATATAATCATAAAAATTAGTAGGTGTTTTTTTTACAGCAAGAACCGTTTCTATTTTTCCAATATATAAGTTTTTAACTTTCATAGTACCCCCTATTAATATTTTCCCAAAAATAAAGACACCAAAAAACAGTGTCTACTTTCTTAATCCTAATTTTTTAATAACTTCACGATATCCGTTGATATCATTCTTAGCAAGATAGTTTAATAAACTTCTTCTTTGTCCAACTTTCTTTAAAAGTCCACGTCTTGAATGATAATCATGAATATGTTCTTTTAAATGTTCTGTCAAATTATTAATTTCTTCTGTAAGGATTGCAATTTGTATTTCAGTTGAACCTGTATCTTTTTCGTTTTTTGCGAAATCTTTAATAATTTGAGCTTTTCTTTCTTTAGTTAAAGCCATTTTAAAATTCCTCCTTATATAATAATTCACTATCTTCCAAGTAATGGTCGGAATAATCCATCACCTAGAAGAAGCAAGTAACAATAATATACATTATATTTATCAATAAATCAAGTCTTTTATTTCATTTCGTCAAATATTGATGCATCATAATCCAAAGCTTTTATAATGCTATCTTTTTCATAGTGTGAAAATAACTCACTAATCTTACTAACCGGAATATAAAAGATATCAATTCTTTGTAGCATCAACTTAGGAACATCGATTATTCCAAAATCATTTAAATAATCAATTACTTCTACCACATTATCTTCACTTTCTAAAAATGTATTTATAGTATCAGAATCATATTTATCAATAATCATCTTAATTTCATCATTTGTAAATCCCTTATTTTTTAAGAATTGCATTATGATTTCCTCCCATCTTAACACTTGTGCTAAGTATAGCACTTACTTTTTCTATTTCTGTAGCGTTAAGCATAGAATTATGAATTGCTGATACCAACAATATATGTTCCTTATCAGCTTCTTTTTCCTCATGTGGAACAAAATCACTAGTCATTAAAAATTCATAATTACGTAATAACTTTTTCCTTGAAATTATAACACCATTGAAGTTATATTCCCAAGGTGATAATTTGTTTTCTTCTTCTAATTTAGAAATTATAGGATCTTCTAGTGTTTCGCTAGATATAGTAAGTGGTAAATAATTATCTAAAAGTTCAGCATATTGATTACCTTCCAATAACTCTTGAACATCTTTAGGAACAATTTTTTCAATTTGACTAGAAGATAAACCGCAAGGTAATTTTGGATCAGTTACAAAACCTCTCATAACCTTTTTGCCACCATACCAACTACAATAATCTTTTTTTTCTTTCTGTAGGGCATATAATCTTTCCAATGTACCCTCCATGTATGCAGTTAACCTAGAAGAACAATTAAGTATGTAATTTTTTTCTCCTAATTCAATAAATCCATCAGCTAAATCCATTATTTTAGTTGATGACAAAGTTGATAATGGGAAGTTTTCTTCACCAACTGGAAATTCATATAAATTAAGTTCTTCTAAACGTTGTACCAATAATCGATGAGAAGAAGTTAAGATTTTAACTTGACGAGTTAATAATGTCTGTCGATCATAACCTAAACTTTCTAATAACTTTAAGTTTTCAAAAAAGTCTTTATGTTTTCCAACTACTTCTTCTAACGGTTCATCCTTTTTATCAGATTCAGGAGTATAGATATCGATAGGTGGTGTTATCATACGTCTACCATATTTCTGAGTTGCAGTAACCTGAATACCTTTTGCTTCTTCTTCTGATAAGAAGAACACTGATTTATAACTTCTTAAATACTCTCTTCCTACATGGGCATCGTCAAAAACTTGACATCCTTCTAAAATTAACTCTCTAGTTGACTCTAGTAAGAATTTCGCTAAAATTTTACCATTTTTTCTAACAAAGTCTAATCTTTCATCATTTATGCATTCCAACATATCATCTATTTTCGCTAAATCACCTTGTTCTAGTAATAATTTTAAAGTTTTTGGTTTTAAAATACTAAAATCAAAATTGTGTTTTTCAAACACTAACTTTAACTGTTCTTCAGTAATTTTTTTATTTTCTATATCAATTACTTCTATAGGAACATCTAACTCTTCTATTTCTTTATCTTCTTCTTTTGACATTTTTCTAATAGAAGTTAATATACGAGTAGTATTAAATTTTAGTATTGCATCTAAGTATCTACCTTGTTCTTCTGGTTTAATATTAAATAATTTAAAAAACTGGGCTATTGTTTTTTCATCAAATACGCCAGAAGTTGATAAACCTTTTAATTCATCTTCTAAATCGCTACAATCTTCAAGTGTTGCTATAGCCTTTTCTCTAGTAGCAATCGATCTTTGTAAACTTCTTTTTTTAACATCAGAACGAGATATAAGATCACGTAATTTATCCATTTGTTCATCGACCAATTCAATATCATTTTGAACCAAATAATGAGCAGCACGTATTCCGTTAGCTAACTCTTTTTCATCTTCTCTTAATACAAGATTAAGAAGAGCGTTTAATTGTTCATGATCAACTTTACTTAAAAACGAGAAATCATCAGGATCTAAAACGGTAAAAGCACTATTAATCACCTCTAAATCACGATTAAAGTTACTAGACTCATCCATGCTTTTTTCCATTTGTCTATAGTATCTATTAATTAAAGAAATCATTCTTTCTACTACAGTTTTTTCTTTTCCCATGATTAATCCCTCCAATCTTTATTATTTTTTTCTGCTATCTCTTCTAAATAATTTAAAATTCTTAGTCCTAATGGAAAGTTATCTTTAGTTACTCCAAAAAAATAATCGCTTAAAATATCTTCATCAATACCAAGACTATTACATATTTGCTTTGTTGAAATATTAAGTTCGTTTTTCTTAATAATTACTTCATCAAATATATCATTTCCTATTTTATCCTTTTGTTTAAGAATATTATCCATTATTTTGTACCTCCTGTTTTTTCTTTCACTGAGGCTATATCTCCACTAACGTAACTTTTTAGTTTTAGTGAAATGTCTTTAGTCATTTCTATATAACTATCCATCACTTCTGGATCAGATATTTGTCTTCTTAATTTATCAAGGTCAAAATTCCTTCTCCTATAATCAATTGTAGATCTTACACTTTTTGGATTATCTGCTTTTTTGCCAAAAATATACATTATTCCATAAACATTGTCATCTAAATGAGTAAATGCAACCCTAGCTTGTCTACCTCTAGATTTTGGTTTTAATAAACCAATACCTTTTAAACTACCGTCGCCTTTTAAACCATGCTTGTTTTCTTCTTCATTTTTTAATTGTTCAATAAGTAAGAAAACATCCTCTAACGTTTCTCTATCTTCTATATCTTTAATGTCGCCTAATAATTGTTTACCTAAAAATAGTACACAGTTTGGTGTTTTTAAAGGATCCTCTTTATAATTTTCTAAAGCGACTTCTAGTTTAGATCTATTATCTTCTAAATTAACTGGTTCAGCATTTTTTTCTAAATCATCCATCATTGCTGCGCCTTGTGCATATTTTCTTAATATTCCTATTTTTTGCTTAACAACATTAATATCGTCTATATATTCTTCTTCATCTTGTCCAACAACACTTCTTAATACTAATAATTCTATATTTTGGTATGCAATTATACCAGCAATAACTTTTGGATAAAATGAATCTCTAAATGAATATTTACATCCTTTAAGGAAGGCATCAATTTCTTCTTCACTTTTACATATTGATATATTATCAGAAATACTCTTAATTTGAACAAGAACCTCATCGGAAAATTCTTGTCTTAATTGTTCTTCGATTAATTCTATGTCGCTCTTTTCTGAAATTTCAACTTTCATATTAGCAGCTACTGCTTTTTCATAAACTGCATTGTTTCTCTTAATGATTGATAATTTGATATCATTTTTTTCTTCATCGCTAAAATTTGAAGAATTAATCAAATCAATTAAAGTACTAGTATCAGTAATCAAACTATCTTCATCATTTATTTCTTCAAACAAATTTGAATACTTTCTTAATTTAGCATCCGTATATTGATAGCTTGCTATTTTATCGGTTAATTCATGTCCTTTTTCTTCTAATGTGGCTTGAGTTGTCCTAACATAATCCTCGATCAAAGAAACTTGAGGAATTGCTTCTCTACCGAACTGTAAGCACCCCTCATAAATAGTTCTATACTTAGCTACTTTCTCTACAAAGTCAACCTCTTCTGGAAGAATAGAAACAACAGCTTTTAATTCCTCTGGTTTTAAAGTATATAAATTGAAAGGATTGCTTTGTAAAACTTTAATAATTCTTTTTACATGCTTAATTTCTTCCATTTTTCTATTTTTATCTTCACCGTCAGCCTGAAGCATAGATATTTTCTCGTCTAATAGCATTACTAATCTCTTATCTATCATAACAATGCCTCCTATTCTAAAAAAATTATAGCATAAAATGTCGTTTTGTAAAAGAAAAAAGAGCATTACGCTCTAATAATTTCTATTTCTTAAGAAAGGAGGTAGTTCATACTCACTATCGGCATCACTATCGTCTTCTTCATCGATAATAGGAGTTGCAACTTCTGCTTCTTTTATTCTTCTTGTTGGTGTTTGTGCCGTATTATAAAGTGGTTCTTTATTATTCTTATCAAAACCAGTAGCTATTACTGTAACAATTACTTCATCAGTCAAGTTTTCGTTTATAACAGAACCAAATATTGTATTTATATCAGTATTAGATGCAGCTCTTACTACTTCTGCAGCTTGTTCTGCTTCAAATAGTGTTAAGTTCATACCACCAGTAATATTGATAATTGCATCAGTAGCACCCGATATAGATGTTTCAAGAAGTGGACTAGATACTGCTTGTTTAGCAGCCTCAATTGCTCTATCTTCACCCATACCTATACCTATACCTATAATAGCATTTCCTGATTTTTCCATAACAGCTTTTACATCAGCAAAGTCAAGGTTAACTAGCCCTACAACTGCTATTAAGTCTGATATAGATTGTACACCACGACGTAATACGTTATCTACTTCTTTAAATGCTTCAAGCATTGGTGTAGTCTTATCAATAATTTCTCTTAATCTATCATTTGGAATAACAATTAATGTATCAACATGTTTCTTTAATTCTTCAATACCAGCTAAGGCATTTTCCATTCTTTTTCTACCTTCAAAAGTAAATGGTTTAGTAACAATAGCAACAGTCAATGCTCCTAATGCTTGAGCTATTTCAGCAACTACTGGAGCAGCACCAGAACCTGTTCCACCACCCATACCGCAAGTAACGAAAACCATATCAGCACCAGCTAAAGCATCTTCTATTTCTTTTTTAGATTCAACAGCAGCTTCTCTACCAATTTCTGGTTTGGCACCTGCTCCTAATCCATCAGTAAGGTTTGCACCAATTTGAATTTTTACATCAGCCTGTGAATTATTTAATACTTGTAAATCAGTATTAGCTACGATAAATTCAACACCTTTTACTCCTGATTCTATCATTCGGTTAACAGCGTTTCCACCACCGCCACCTATTCCTATTACTTTGATTTTTGCTAATTGATCCATTTCTAGTGAGCCAAACATTCCAATTCCTCCTTAGTTTCCAATAAAGTACCCAAATACTTTACTGACAATTGTATCATTTGTTGTTTTTTTCATACTTTTTTTATTATTTAACATTTCTTCTATCTTATCATCATCAAACATACCTGATGATTGTTCTCTAAACTTTAATTTTTCGTGGTAATACTTTATTATACCAGAAGCACTTGAATATTTATTATTTCTAATACCTATTGTTGTAATATTCAAAGTACTAGCATTTATTCCTAGAGTATTTTCTACAACATAGCTAAACCCTATTAATTCACTAATACCACCTGTAACAATTATATAACTTATTTTTCTTTTTGTTAAGTTATTTATTTGTTTTTTTGCAAGTTTTAGTAATTCTACAACCCTAGATTCAACTACTTCCGAGATCTCATATTGATTAATTATTACTTTATCTCCACTTTTAGTTTCAATTTCTAAAACATCATTAACATCCGCATATCTTCTAGAACAAACCGCAAAGTTTTCTTTCAAAGTTCTTGAAGTCGTTAAATCAACTCCATATATATATGAGATATCCTTATCTATATTTTTACTACCTAAATCTATATTTTCTTCTTTTATAATAATACCCTTGTTGAAAATAGAAACAGCTATAGTATCACTACCAACATTTATAATAGCACCAAGTGTTTTATCCATATCTCCATTCTTAGCTTCGTAATAATCACCAATACTACCAAAAGCAATATCTTCTACTTCTATTCCGCATTCATCAAATACTTCTAAATAAGGAATAATATTCTTTCGAGGAGCTGAGACTAGCACTGCTTTAACTTCTAAATATTCGCCATGCATTCCTTTAGGATCATGTACACTTTCTCCATCATCAACAGAAAAAGTAATTGGTATTATAGTTACCAAACCATCTCTTGGAGGTATTTTATCGATTATTGAGTTTTCTAGTGACGCACTAATATCTTCTCCTGTCACAATACCATCATCACCATTAATTTTGGCACTACCTGATACTACGCTAAAATGTCTATCATTAGATGGTACTGTAATAATAGCTTTATCTATTTTTACGCCCAACGATGGTTCTACTTCTTTAATAGCAGATTTCAAAGAGGTTTTCAAAGCTTCTTTATCAACTACTAATCCTTTTTTTATACCAAGCGATTTAACATTAGTAGAAGCTAATATATTAAAACGATTATCTAAATATTCGCTTATTACAATTTTAATACTATCACTACCAATATCTATTCCAGTATAAATATCTCTCATATCATCGCTCCTACTTTCAAAATATATTATACTATATTTTATTATTATTTCAAATACTTTTTAACGTAAGAAAGAGCAACCAAAAGTGTTGCCCTAACCCACCACAATATGATACAAATGTCTCAAAAAGGTTCCAGTATATGTACCGATATTCAATATTGTTATTGTTAATATACTAAATACTTTCATTATAATTGGTAATAATAGTATTATAAAAACATTTAAAATATTTTTGCGATTTTTAATTAAATAGCGCATAATCTACCTAAAGTAATTCTTCTAAATGCAGTACCAAGGCTTCTTCCTACATCCATCAATACTTTAATACCAGATGCAAACGCATTAATTATAGTACCTGTAACATTTACTCCACCAGATATAGTTAATAGCTTTGCTTCATCATTTATATTTATCATTTTTACCTCCTAATTACATTTTAATGGTCTTACATAACCATCAATAACACCTATTGCAAAAATTATTCCTGCAATAATTCCGATACCGCCCCAAAGCGATAATCCTCCACCTTTAATATTTTTTAAATCTTTATTTGTAATTTCTAACATCTTTATACCCCCTTTAAAAAATTACTAATATATTCTAAAATGGTCATTTCGTTAATGATAAACTTAAGTTCAATAACATTATTATCAATAAAATCTCTATCCTTCAAATTAACTTTTATTACTACTCTTTTATATAGATTAGTTGAATCATTCATAATTTCTTCATCTATTTTTTCTATTTTATAAAAGTATTTTTTATTTTCTATATACAAAGTATTTTTTGAAGTAATATTTTTAATCTCACTAACAGGAACTATTAAAATAAGATCTTCATTTTTAGTAATTCCTGATGTTACATAGTAATTCTTTAATTTAATTAAATTATTGATAATAATTAATCCTCCAATTATAAAAACAATTATTATAATCCAAGTTACTGATAATTTATGAATTTTTCTTTTATCTTTTAATAAATAATCACATATATTAAACATAATTTTCTTCCATATTTATTGATTTATCAAATAAATCAGCATTATCAAAACGATGAGAAATATATATTATTGTTTTATCTTTTAATTCTTTAAACAAATTATCCAATATTTCCCTTTCTTTTAAAACATCAACTTGACTTAAGCTCTCATCTAAAATATAAATACTACTTTTTTTAATTAGTGATCTAGCAAGAATAACTCGCTGCCTTTCACCACCACTTATATTAAATCCATTTTCTTCTAAAGTCATCTCATAAGATAATACATTATTTTTTACAACATCATTAACTTTAGTTATATTAACTACTTTTAAAAATTCATCATAAGAAATATTTCTATGTAAAATAATATTATTATAAATAGTATCGTTGAACAAATTTTCATTTTGTCCAATATAACATACTTCGCGCCTTATATCTAATGTATTGTAATCATTTATGTCTTTCTTATCTATAAAAACTTTGTCACGTTCCACATCAAAAAACTTCATTAAAATTTTACCAATAGTACTTTTACCAGAGCCACTTTTTCCATAAATCATCACTTTTTCACCACTATTCACTTTGAAATTAACACGTTCAAATATATTCTTACGACCATAATAAGAATAATTCAAATCTCTAACTTCTATATCGCCATTCAACTTACCACCATTATACTTTTTATCTATTGCTAATTCTTCAGCTTTTATCTCATAAAGTTCTGTTACTCTTTCGATTGAAGATTTTGTTTTTTTAATTATTACTTCTAAATCTATTATTCCCTTTATTGGTTCTAAAAAATATATAATCATACTATTATAAGTTAGTATTTCACCAATTGTCATTTCTCCTTCTAATACAAATAATGTAGATAAACCAATAATAATAGATAGGCCAACATAGTTTATCAAGTCTTTGAAGAAGTTTTCTAAATTATACATTTTTTGAAATTCATAATTACTATTTAGATAAGTATTATATTTTATACTCATCTGATCACAATTTATTTCTTCTAGTCCTAATGATTTAACTGTGTCTATGTTATTTATAGACTCAATCATATACGAATTAGCTACTGCTCCATCTTCTTGAATTCTTTTTATATACTTTCTAAAAGATTTATTAAAAAGTTTCACTATAATTAAATATAAAATAACTATTACTACTCCTATTAAAGTTAATTTATAATTAATTTTCAAAAGCATAAAAAGTACAAATACTACTAATATCAAATCAACAAATATAGTCATAAACAATTTACTTATTGTCTCTTTAATATCACCCAAATCATTGATACGCGATATAACTTCTCCTGTTGTTCTATTTTTATAATAGAGGTAAGGAAGTGATATTATGTGTTTAAAAACATTTAAAATAAGTTCATTATCTAAAGTATGATTAATAAAAATTAACATATTGCTTCTAACATAATCTATAACTGACTTTAGTAAATATAAAAATAGAAATGTTAACATAATAAAATATAAATTATTTTTAGATGAATAAGTTAATACATTTTCAATAATTAATTGAAAATTAAAGGACGTTACTATATTAATAACAGTATATAATAATGAAAATAAGAATATAGAAAGAAGTACCGTTTTGTATTTTTGAATGAATGAAAATATTATTTTACCAATTTTTTTATTTTTTAATAGTATAGGAATTGGTTTTATTGGTATATAGATCAAATATTGATTGGTTGAAATTTTATTATAGTCATCTAATTTATATTTAATTATTCCTCTAGCCGGATCACTAATAGTTATTATTTTTTTCTTTTTATTTATATCAACTATAACAACGAAATGTTGAAATTTATTATCAACGATAACATGAGCAATACAAGGTAACAATTCATTTGTTAAATCTAGTACATCACCTTTTAACGCTTTAACATCAAAACCAAGCTTTCTGCCTGCTTCTAATAAATAAAAGGCATTAGTACCATCTTTAGAAGTTTTTGTAAGATCCCTTAAATACTCTTTTGAAACATTACCACCATATGTTTTCACAATAGTAAGCAAGGAACATACTCCGCAATCTTTTATATCATCTTGTTGTACCCACACGTATTTTTTAAACACTTTATCACCTCCTTGCATTAATTATTATCTTTTTAAAAGCCATTTCCTAAAAAAATTAAAAGAAAGTTACTTTTTTAATATGAACTTGTCAACAAAAAGTAGACAGTAAAAAGATTTTATTTAAACCCTAGTTGA
>OIYG01001116.1_pt1 | contig 21679 bp, 19 predicted proteins | sample 1587861 | NCBI WGS metagenome assembly OIYG01 (sample SAMN03283272) | human gut metagenome | biome: human-associated habitat; material: feces | host: Homo sapiens | place: Peru | collected 2012 | reverse complement strand
TACAAGGTATCCGGAGGATTGCACGGAGTAGGTGCATCTGTTGTTAATGCTCTTTCTGAGTGGTTGGAAGTAGAGATTGCCAACGAAGGTAAGATTTATAAACAGCGTTATGAGCGTGGTAAAGTATGCTATAAACTCAGAGTTGACAGAGAATGTGAGCCGGAGCTGAGAGGAACAAAGGTTACTTTCCTTCCGGATAAGGAAATCTTTGAGGAAACGGTATTTGATTATAATACACTGAAACAGCGTTTCCGTGAGATGGCATTCCTGACAAAGGGATTGAAGATTCACTTAAGAGATCTTCGTGAGGAAGAGATCCGTGAGCATATTTTCCACTATGAAGGTGGTATTAAGGAATTTGTAACATACCTGAACAAGAGTAAAACTGCGCTCTATGAGCAGATTATTTATTGTGAAGGTATGAAAGATAATGTTGCAGTTGAGGTTGCCATGCAGCATAATGACTCCTACAATGAGACAACTTACGGTTTTGTAAATAATATTACAACGCCGGAGGGGGGTACTCATATTGCGGGATTCAGAAGTGCATTGACCAAGGTATTCAACGATTATGGCAAGAAAAATAAGCTGCTGAAAGAGAGCGAGCAGCTTTCAGGAGAGGATATCCGTGAGGGACTGACAGCGATTGTCAGTGTCAAGATCGAGGATCCTCAGTTTGAAGGACAGACAAAGCAGAAACTTGGAAACAGTGAAGCACGTGGAGCTGTTGATAATATCGTCAGAACACAGCTGGAGATCTTCCTGGAGCAGAATCCAAGTGTTGCAAAGATGATCATCGAAAAGTCTGTTATGGCACAGCGTGCCCGTGAAGCAGCCAGAAAAGCAAGAGATCTTACAAGAAGAAAATCAGCTCTTGAAGGAATGTCTCTTCCGGGAAAACTGGCAGACTGTTCAGATAAAGATCCGTCCAAGTGTGAGATCTATATCGTCGAGGGAGATTCCGCCGGCGGTTCTGCGAAGACAGCCAGAGACCGTGCAACTCAGGCAATCCTGCCACTTCGTGGTAAGATTCTGAATGTAGAGAAGGCACGTCTTGATAAGATTTACGGAAATGCTGAGATTAAGGCAATGATCACAGCATTCGGAACGGGAATTCACGAAGATTTTGATATCAGCAAGCTGAGATATCACAAGATCATTATCATGACCGATGCCGATGTCGATGGAGCGCACATCAGTACCCTTCTTTTGACATTCCTGTATCGTTTCATGCCGGATCTGATCAAAGAAGGATATGTATATCTTGCACAGCCGCCGCTGTATAAGCTGGAGAAAAACAAGAAGGTATGGTATGCATACAGCGATGATGAACTGAACCAGATTCTCACAGAAGTTGGTCGTGACAGCAACAACAAGATCCAGCGTTACAAAGGTCTTGGAGAGATGGATGCAGAGCAGCTCTGGGAGACAACTATGGATCCGGAGCACAGAATCCTTCTGCGCGTAACAATGGATGATGAGACATCTTCCGAGTTGGATCTTACTTTCACAACCCTCATGGGAGACAAAGTAGAACCAAGAAGAGAATTCATCGAAGAAAATGCGAAATATGTACAAAACCTGGATATCTAGTAGTTATAGCGACACAACAGGCAACTTCGGGCAGGGCTGATTCGAGTTTACTCGAAAGCAGACCTGGACGTAGTTGTCTGGGTTGGCATTAGAAATGCCAACCCAGCGAAAAAATCGTCAGATTTTTGAGCTGGTGTGGAGCGTAAGAACGCGAAAACCAGTTAGGTTTTGAATTTGATAGACTGACCCTAGAAAAAAGGAGACAAGTGATGGAAGACAATATTTTTGACAAAGTCCATGAAGTCGATCTGAAAAAGACGATGGAGACTTCATACATCGACTATGCCATGAGCGTAATCGCTGCCCGTGCTCTTCCGGATGTTAGAGACGGACTTAAGCCGGTACAGAGAAGAATTCTGTACTCAATGATAGAATTAAATAATGGACCGGACAAACCGCATCGTAAATGTGCGCGTATTGTCGGTGATACGATGGGAAAATACCATCCTCATGGAGACAGCTCGATTTATGGAGCTCTCGTTAATCTTGCACAGGAGTGGTCTACTCGTTATCCTCTTGTAGACGGACACGGAAACTTTGGTTCAGTGGACGGTGATGGCGCTGCTGCAATGCGTTACACTGAGGCACGTCTGAGCAAGATCTCCATGGAGATGACAGCGGACATTAACAAAAATACCGTAGATTTTATCCCGAACTTTGATGAAACAGAGAAAGAGCCGACTGTACTTCCGTCCAGATTCCCGAATCTTCTGGTAAATGGAACATCAGGTATCGCAGTAGGTATGGCTACGAATATCCCGCCGCATAATCTGCGTGAGGTTATTTCAGCTGTTGTTCAGATCATTGACGATCAAATTGCAGATAAAGAAGAGACGACAATCGAGGAAATCCTTGAAATCGTGAAGGGACCAGATTTCCCTACAGGTGCGGAGATCCTTGGTACAAGAGGAATTGAAGAGGCATACAGAACAGGACGCGGTAAGATCAGAGTGCGTGCAGTGACAAACATTGAACCAATGCAGAACGGAAAGAACAGAATCATTGTTACTGAGCTTCCGTATATGGTAAATAAAGCACGTCTGATCGAAAAGATCGCTGAGCTTGTAAGAGATAAAAAGATTGATGGAATCACTGATTTAAGTGACCAGTCTAACCGTGAAGGTATGAGAATCTGTATTGAGCTTCGTCGTGATGTGAATCCGAATGTAATTCTGAATCAGTTATATAAACATACACAGCTTCAGGATACATTTGGTGTAATCATGCTGGCACTCGTTGATAATCAGCCGAAGGTTATGAATCTTCTTGAGATGCTGCAGTACTACCTGCGTCATCAGGAAGATGTTGTGACAAGAAGAACACAGTATGACCTGAATAAAGCACAGGAGAGAGCTCATATCCTGGAAGGATTACTGATCGCGCTGGATAACATTGACGAAGTCATCCGCATCATCCGTGGTTCTGAGAATGTTCAGGAAGCAAAAGCAGAATTGATCAAACGCTTTGGACTCAGTGATGCCCAGGCACAGGCAATCGTAGATATGCGTCTGCGTGCTCTGACAGGTTTGGAACGTGAGAAGATTGAAGCAGAATATGCAGAGCTTATGAAGAAGATTGAAGAGTATAAAGCAATTCTTGCTGATAAAAAACTTCTTCTTGGTGTGATCAAAAAAGAGATTCTTGTAATTGCTGAGAAATACGGTGATGACAGAAGAACTAAGATTGGATTTGATGAATTTGACATCTCCATGGAAGATCTGATTCCGCGTGAGAATGTCGTAATTACAATGACAAAACTTGGATATATCAAGAGAATGTCTATGGACACATTCAAGAGCCAGAATCGTGGTGGTAAAGGTATTAAGGGAATGCAGACTCTGGAGGATGATTACATCCGAGAACTGTTTATTACAACCAGTCATCACTATATCATGTTCTTTACAAATACAGGACGTGTCTACAGACTGAAAGCTTATGAGATTCCGGAAGCAGGAAGAACTGCGCGTGGAACAGCAATCATTAACCTGCTCCAGCTGATGCCGGAAGAGAAGATTACTGCGATCATTCCGCTTCGTGAGTACGAGGAAGGTAAGTATCTGTTCATGGCAACGGAGAAAGGTCTTGTGAAAAAGACTCCGATCCAGGATTATGCAAATGTCAGAAAGACAGGACTTGCAGCAATCGTACTGCGTGAGGATGATAAGCTGATCGAAGTTAAGATCACAGATAATACAGAGGATATTTTCCTCGTTACAAAGTACGGTATGTGTATCCGTTTCAATGAGACAGATGTACGTTCCACAGGCCGTGTTTCTATGGGCGTACGCGGTATGAACCTGACAGATAATGACGTTGTGATCGGTATGCAGATCGAAAGCCAGGGCAAAGATATGCTGATCGTATCTGAGCGTGGTATGGGTAAACGTACAGACATGGATGAATTTACTCGTCAGAATCGTGGCGGTAAAGGTGTGAAATGTTATAAGATCACAGAGAAGACAGGAAATGTTGTCGGAATGAAAGCTGTAGATGAAGACAGTGAGATTATGATCATCAACACAGAGGGAATTATTATCCGTATGAAGTGTTCTGATATCTCTGTTTACGGCAGAATCACATCAGGTGTAAAACTGATCAATCTGAAGGAAAATGACACTGTAGCAAGCGTTGCGAAGGTGAGAAAGGCTTCTGCTGAGATCGACGGTGAAGAAGTTGAGATTTCTGACGAGGATGAGTCTGAAAAAACAGAGGAAGGATCAGTTTCTGAGACAACTGAGCAGGAAACAACAGAGGAGTAGAGTTGTTATGGTTTACAGAAGATTGTAAGCTGTCCTGAAGAATAAAAAGATAAGAGAAAGTGGATTGAGTTTACTTGATTACAGTGAACTTTATCCGCTTTCTTTTTCTGCTCATAAAGAATTAAAAATGGAATCAAAAGGAATAAAAAAGAGACGGAAAAAATAAAATAAATCAAGAAAAAACGGATTGGAAGAGTGAAATGAAAAAGAAAACAGGATACTTTTTTCTCCACTTTTTTATACGGGCAACCATAGGAATGGCGTTGATTTTTATAATAAACAAATATGTTCTTCCAGCAGATTCTTCAATTAATGTCGGTTTGAATCCGATGACCTTTTTGACATCCGGAACCCTTGGAATTCCTGGGGTTTGTCTTCTTTATAGCATTACGTGGTATCAATTTTTGTGAGTTTTTTACAAAAACATTTTATTTTTAATTTGGGTATGGACAAAACGGAAGTGCCAATATATAATCTCACTTACCAACAGAAAATCATCTGTTGCAGCATCAGTGAATTGGGGAATTACTGATGTATCTTTTGCATCGAAGCGTTGGACCTTCGGTACAATTTCTTTATTCAGGCTGTATGATCGCAGCAAAGTTTCGAATTATGACAATTGAGCAAAGAGCAGTAAGAGGAACTGCTGAGAATTTTGTGATTTGTGATACACAAAAGAGTTATTCAGAAAATCTGTTCAGAAGATTATCTGAGAAATTATCCGGTTATTTTCAGTTTCATGTATTTCATGATATTGAGAATCTGAAAATAGCAGTAAAGAGTATGCAGGTAAGTATTCTGCTGATCGGAGAAGAGTATGGAAAAGAAGACCGGGATGAGATTCCGGCAAGACAGAAGTATCTTCTGATCGGCGAGAAGATTCCGAACGAGAGAAGTCCTACAGAGATTCCATTCTTTCGGTATCAGAGTGTCAGTAGTATGCTGGAACTTTTACTTCAGGAAAAAGTTCAGGAAAATTCAGAAGTACAGACACATCAAATCCAACTTGTTTCAGACAGAACGCAGAAAGTGAAAACGAATGTAAATGGTCTGATCGGGATCTATTCACCGGTTCATCGAATCGGGAAGACAAGGTTTGCCATGCGTATGGGACGAGTTCTTTCAGAATCGATTCCTACGTTGTATCTGAATCTGGAAGGGTATTCAGGATTAAATTATTACCTGCCGGAAGAATCCGGAATGAATCTTGGAGATCTGCTGTATTACATGAAGCAGGAAAGTATCAATCCGGTATGGAAGATCAGTACTTTGATCAGCCATATGAACGGGCTGGATTATATCGCACCTATCCGGGCGGAACAAGATTTCAGGGAAGTGACAAAAGAAGAATGGAACCAGCTTTTGGATCTGATTCTGGAGAAGAGTATTTATAAAGTGATCATTCTTGATCTGGGAGATACAGTAGACGGTCTGTATGACCTGTTGGAAAGATGCAGTAAAGTTTACACACCTTATATCGAGGAAGGGGCAGCAAAAGCAAAACTCAATCAGTATGAAGAGAATCTCAGATCAGCAGGATATGGCGAGATTCTTAAGAAGACGGTAAGACGCAGAATGGGAAAACCAAGAAACCCTGTTGCTTTAGAAACATCAGCGAGCAAGATTACGGAATTTCCGGGTGGAGAAAGGAAGTCGTAAGGATGATTAGAAAAGAGCAGCTGTATGAACAGATCCTGGAACAGATCGATCTTACGAAGGAGACAGATGATGAAGAACTGCAGGAGCTGATTCGTACAGTATTGGATGAGGCAGCAGATGAAGAATACATTTCGTTGAGTGATAAGATCAGAATCGGGCGTGAGTTATTCAATTCTTTTCGTAAACTGGATGTTTTGCAGGAGCTTCTTGAAGATGATTCGATCACAGAGATTATGGTAAATGGAACAGATCATATCTTTTATGAGAAAGAAGGAAGAATTTTCAGGTCTAAGAAGTGTTTCCTGTCCCAGGAGCGATTACTGGATGTGATTCAACAGATTGTAGGTGAATCGAACCGTTATGTAAATGAGGCCTCTCCGATCGTGGATGCAAGGCTGAAGGATGGATCTCGTGTGAATGTGGTATTGAATCCGGTTGCTGTGAATGGACCAATCCTTACAATCCGAAAGTTTCCAGCAGAAGCAATTACGATGGAACAGCTGATCCGTATAGGCAGCGTAACTGATGAAGCCGCCAGCTTTTTAAAAAAGCTGGTAGCAGCAAAATATAATATTTTTGTCAGTGGTGGAACAGGAGCAGGAAAGACCACTTTCCTGAATGCGTTGTCGAACTATATACCAAAAGGAGAACGCCTGATCACGATCGAGGATAATGCAGAGTTACAGATTCAGGGAGTTCAGAATCTGGTACGCTTAGAAGCACGCGGCCCGAATGCAGAAGGAGAAGGGGCTGTAACCATCAGAGATCTGATTAAGTCAGCACTTCGTATGAGACCAGATCGAATTGTTGTGGGAGAAGTTAGAGGAGAAGAGACGGTAGATATGATCTCTTCAGCAATGTTGAATGGTCACAGTGGTTCAATGTCAACAGGACATGCCAATAATCCAACAGATATGTTACACAGACTGGAAACAATGATGCTGATGGGGATTGATCTTCCGTTACAGGCAATTCAAAGACAAGTCGCATCGGCACTTGATATTATCATTCATCTTGGAAGACTTCGGGATAAGACAAGAAAGGTTTTGCAGATCGTAGAAGTGGAAGGTTATGAAGATGGAAGGATACAGACAAAGGTTCTTTATGAATTTAAGGAGGAGGGGATGAAGAATGGAAAGATACAGGGAAGCCTTATGAAGAAAAATGAAATCACGAATAAGGAAAAGCTCCTGGCTGCAGGATATCACACTGTCTGAATATACTGTCGGAATTATAAAATGCACTGTGAGATTTCTTTTGATTTTGTATTTGTTTTATGAATCAATACTTCCGGCGATTCTTCTGTTCCCGTTATGGTTCTTATACATGAAGGAGTGGATGGAAGAGAAAGCAATCGGAAAAGAACAGGAATTCAGGAGGCAGTTCAGAGATAGTATCCAGACAATGGCAGGGGCACTTAAGGCAGGATATTCTGTAGAGAATGCAATCAGGGAAACAAATCGTGATCTGATCGGAATGTATGATGCGAATACAAGGATTCGAAAAGAATATGGTCAGATGGTAAGAAAGCTGGATCTGAATCTGTCAGTTGTAACTGTATTGAATGAATTTGCGGCTGAAGTAAAGCAGGAGGATGTGACGAATTTTATTACAGTTTATGCAGCAGCTAAGGTCAGTGGCGGGGATTCAATTGCGATTATCAGAGATGCGGCCAGAACAATCGGAGAGAAGATCGATACAGAACGTGAGATACAGACCATGCTGGCTGCGAAAAAGCTGGAATTTGAAATCATGAGCGTAATCCCATTTATAATGATTCTCTACATGAAGATGACATTTGGTGAATTCTTAAGTGTCCTGTATGGTACATGGACAGGATGTATCGTAATGAGCATTTGTCTTGTGCTTTATCTTGGAGCATATAGGTTTGGAAGGAGGATTCTACAGATTGAGATTTAACAAGAAGTGGAAAAAAGTACTTCAGCCTGACAAAGGAAAATATGGAATCTATAAAAAGGCCGGAATCGTTCTTTTATTGTCAATCGTAATGTTTAGTGCAGTGTATGTCACAGATAATCATCGTCAATTAGCACAGGATGAAAATGGAAACCGGATTTTGGAAAGAAAAGGACAGGGAGAAGGAAAAAAGACAGAAAAAATCCAGATGGAGACAGGCGAGTGGAAAGAGAAGATGAAGGTTCAGATTTCGGAAAAGAAGTATGCAAAAGAAGAGATTGGAGAACAGCTTTCTAAGGCGGCAGAAGAACTTCCGGCTCAGATCCTTGGTGAAAACAAAAGTCTGGATGAGGTCAGGTCAGACCTGAATCTTATTATGGAAATTCCACATACGGGAATCAGCGTGTCATGGGAACTTGATAACTACGAGGTTATGAACAGCAGAGGTGTTTTAAAGCAGGAGAAGCTGACGGAAGAAGGAACACTCGTCAAATTAACCGCTGTCCTTCGATATGATGAGGAAAAAATGTCCTGTGAATTTTATGCACACCTGTTTTCCACACCGTTGTCAAAGAAGGAAAGTGTTCTGAAAAAGATATCCCAGGAAGTAGAAAAAGCAGATCAGGAACAGCGGGAAAAGGATTACCTGATATTGCCAGATCAGGTGGATGGAAGAAAAATATCCTGGAAGCCGATGAAGGAAATGAGAGCATTTGGAATTCTTTTGCTTGGCGGAGTGATGATTGTATTCCAGTTTACGGCAGAGAAACAAAAGCAGAAAGAACAACGAAAGAAAGAAATCAGACAAATGCAGTTTGATTATCCACAACTGATCAATAAATTCAGTCTGTATATAGGGGCAGGAATGACAGTGAGAAGAGCCTGGATCCAGATTGTAAAAGAATATGACAAAGAAAAACACTATCTTGGAGAAAGAGCGGTGTATGAAGAGATGAGATACACAATGAATGAACTGAAGAATGGAAGACCGGAAAGTGAATGCTACGAGGCATTTGGAAGGAGGTGTGGGAGCCCGGTTTACCGAAAGTTTGGAATGCTTTTAAGTCAGAATTTAAGAAAAGGAACCAAAGGACTGACGAATCTGTTACAAAGGGAGGCGCAGGAAGCTTTTGAGGAACGGAAAAATATGGCAAAAAAACTTGGTGAAGAGGCAGGAACAAAGTTGATGATACCGTTGTTTCTTATGTTGGCAGTCGTGTTCGTGATTGTGACTGTTCCGGCGTTTTTGACGATTCAGATTTGAGAAAAAGAGAGAAAAGAAGGAGAGATACAAGATGAGAAAATTATTGGTAAGAAAAAATAAAGATAAGAAATATGTTGCTGCGATCACAACGATTGAACTGGTTTTAATTCTGGTTATATTAATTGCACTTCTGCTGATTTTCAAAGAACAGTTGATTAGTTTGATCACCACGATTTTTGAGAAAGTGACATCAGAAAGCTCCGGCATATAACATGCGGTCCGTAAAAGGCGAAATCACTGTATTTTTAAGTTTATCATTTACTTTGTTACTTTCATTTGTCTTTGGAATTCTGGAGTCAGCGGTGATTCAGGGTTCAAAAAATCTCAGTAGAATTGACACAGATCGGGCAATCTATTCCGTTTTCGGAGAATATCACCAGGAACTTATGGAACAATATCATGTTTTGGGAATTGATCTTGGTTACAGGACAGGAAATTATGAAGAAGAAAATCTGCTCCAGCGTTTGCATTATTACAATTCGGGCTCTACAGATCATCAAATTAAAGGGATTCAGTATTTGACAGATCAGTCTGGACAGGCATTTCGAGAACAGGTGCTGGCTTATATGGAACAAAGGTATGGAATGGATCTGGTTAAAAAGTTTACCGGGACAACAGAGAAATGGGAACAGACAGAGACAGAAGAATCTGATATGGAAAAGAAAACAGATGAAATGACAGATGCAATGGAACGGGTGAATGACAGTCTTGACGCATCCGGCAGTCAAACGGAAGGAGAAGACGTGGAAGAAGGTCCAAGTCTGCCAGATGAGGAGAATCCGTTTCGTATCATGCAAAAGATAAAAAAAGAAGGAATTCTTTCTGTTGTGATTCCGAAAGGTAAAAAAGTATCTGAAAAGAGTGTTCATTTGTCGGGGCAGGCATCAAGGAGAACTTTGAAAACAGGATATGGGACATTCCCAACAAGAAAAGGACTTGATCAGACAACGGAGAAACTTCTGTACAACGAATATCTTCTAAAAACATTTGGCTATGCATTTCGGCAGGATTCAGAACAATCAGAAGGAAAGGATGAGAGCGGAGAGAAGGAATGGCAGCCTGACCGGTCAGATGCTTTAGCATACGAGCTGGAATATATTCTTCAAGGGAAAGAATCAGATAAAGAAAATCTGGAATCCGTGTTATTTCGTCTTTTTCTTCTGAGAATGTCAGGAAATTATGGCTGTCTTGCAAAGGATATGGGACGAGTGGCAGAGGCAGAAGCGCTGGCTGTGACAATATCTGCACTACTACTGATGCCGGAAGCAGTAGAAGCTTTGAAACAGATGATACTTGTTGCGTGGGCAGGAGGAGAAAGTGTTATGGATCTTCGTTGTCTTCTCGATGGAAGAAAAGTTCCACTGGTAAAAAGTGCAGATAAATGGGTTGTTTCTCTGTCACAGCTGCCACTTCTTCTGACAGATGGTGGAAGTGTAAGAGGAAATGATTCTGGAGAAGGTGTCGGATATTCCGATTATATCAGGATGTTTCTCTTTTTAAAATCAGTGCCGGAGATTACAATGCGGACTTTAGATTGTGTCGAAGAGGCATTCCATTCCAAACATATTTTGTTTCAGGCAGATCAATGTGTGACTAAATTAGAAATACAGAATAAGATAATCGTTTATAAAAATCTAAATTACCAATATCCGGTTTATTTCGGATATGAATGAAGTCAGAATTACCCCCGGTGCAGATGCCCTTTCAGACCTTCTTTTGTACACCCCAAAAACGTACACTCAGAATCCTGCAATCCCTCTTGCAGGAAACCCACACACTTTAGAAAGGAAAAGCTGCGATGTCAAATAAACAGGTAAAAAATACCAGTCCAACAAGAGAAAGGGCATCTGCACCGGGGGTAAGAGCAAGTGTAACAATAGAAGCTGCATTTGCAGTTCCCCTCTTTATGTTTGCAGTATTAAGTTTGATTTTTTTAATTGAAATCCAGAGTATACGAGGTTGTATCCATGCAGCAGGAAGTGATGCAGCCAAACAGGCAGCAGAGTCAACGGCTGTTCTTCCAGTATTGAATACAATTCAATTAAAATCAGATCTGGTGAATCTGATTGGAGAAGAAAGAATTGAGAGAAGTATTCTGAATGGTGGTACATCAGCTATCAGTTGCTGGAAGTCTTATTGGATTCCGGGAACAGAAGAGATAAATGTTGTTATCGAGTACAAGATAAAGATTCCGGTTCCACTACTGAAAAGTCCTTCGGTGAAGTTGAAAGATGAGTTTAAAGTCAGTGCATGGAATGGTTATCAAAAAGATAGAAAGGGAAATGAAGATGGACAGATTGTCTATATCACAGAAAAAGGAACAGTGTGGCATTCGGATTATCAGTGCAGCTATCTTCAATTATCTATTCAATATGTTCAATACTCAGAATTACAAAATATGAGAAATGAAGGTGGAGGAAAATATCATAAGTGCGAGCAATGTGTTTATGGACAGGCAATGAATGGTGTATATATTACCAGTTATGGAAACCGGTATCATAACTCATTGAATTGCAGTTCTCTGAAGAGAACAATACGTGCAGTTCATAAAAGCGAAGTAGCAGGAAGAGGAGGATGTTCTAAATGTGCAAAATAATGAATGTATTCGGGCAAAATGGAAGGGAGACTCTATGGATGTTTTTTCAAGCTGTCATAGCTGTGTATCTGTTGATTTTGTCAGTGATAGATATTCGTTGGAAGAAAGTAAGTGTAAGAAGTCTTTTGATTCTGCTTGCGATTGCAGTTTTATGTCAGGTACTATGCGGCAAAGGAGAATTCAGGATGATGGTAGCCGGTGGGGTTTGTGGAGGAGTATTTCTTTTTTTAAGCTGGTTCACGCAAGAGTCGTTTGGTTATGGAGATAGCATATTGATTCTGATCCTGGGAATTTTATCTGGTGGATGGAATCTTCTTTGGATTCTGTTTGCTGCATTTCTGATCGCATCTGTTTACGGAGGAATTATGATCGCACGAAAGAAGTATACAAGAAAAAATTCATTTCCATTTATTCCATTTCTGACAGTTGCTTATCTGGGAGGCATGATCGGTGGAATTTACTGAAAAATATACGAAAAAATACGTGAAAGGAAGTACAGTGGTAGAGATGTCTTACCTTATTCCTTTTTGCTTAATTTTATTTTTTCTGCTCATCACGATCACTTTTTACTTTCATGATAAGGCAATTTTAAATGCAGCGGCAGCGGAAACAGCTGTGACAGGAGTTGAAATGGATCGGAAAAAGATAGAAGACGCAGATCTGGATGCTTTTTTCCGGGAAAGGACGAATGGAAAATTGATTTTTCTGGAAAATATAACAACCAGGATTGATCCATCAGGAAAGAAAATAGAGGTAGAAGTTTTTGCATCAAAAGGACGAATGAAGATTCATCTGATACAACGTGCAACGAAGGTGAAACCAGAAGAAAAAGTCAGATGGAAAAAATAGACTTCTGTAAAGCTGAAAAAATGAAGGGAGAAGAAAATCAGATGGAAGAAAAAAAGATAAATCAGCAGAGCAGAGTGGCAGAGTCTGAAATCATAATAGACAGTGTACAACCATATCAGGAGAACTATCAGATGAGAATGCTCAAGAATAATCGGATTCCCGGATTATTGAGAGTAAGTGGATGTGGAATGGAAGGTGCAAGTAGATATTATTATCATACAGGACATGCACAGTCGTTAGAAACATCTTATAAAAACAGAGATATCAGAGCAAAAGAGATATTGAAACTGACAAGACAATTTCTCAGCGTTATGGAAAAAATGAAAGATTATTTATTAGAACCGAATTGTCTGGTGCTTTCAGAAAAATATATTTTTGAAAAGAATCAAAACTATTTTTTCTGTTTTTTTCCGGAGAACGAAAAGACCTGGCAGGTGTCTTATCATGAGCTGACGGAATATTTTGTAAGAAAAGTTGATTATCAGGATCTGGAGAGTATTCAACTGGCCTGCATGCTTCACAAAGAAACGCTAAAAGAAACATATGATCTGGAAAGCATACTGCAGCAGTATGAGGAAGAAGCAAAAAACAGGGAAGAAAAGTCCAAAGAAGAGAAGATCAGAGAAGAAAAGATCAGAGAAGAAAGTAAGAGAAAAAAAGACAGAATAGAAATGGAAATAAATCAAAACAGTGAGGTACAGGAAAACAACTATTATAACAAGACCAGAGAGAATCTTGCCGTGATGGAAGAAAAGAGGTATGGTCCGATCAAGAAATTTGCAAAACGCTTTAAGCCGGGAAAATGGGGAGAATGGGAAGATCTGATAACGGAAGCCGATGACTATGAATGATATGCCGGATGTGGTATAGTATACAAAGATTCAAAAACATATCATAGAAGTCAAAAGGGAGTCAGGAAGAATGAAAGAGAGACCAAAAGAAATAATGACGATCACGTTGATAGGAATCAATATTCTGGTGTTTATTGTTCTTACCATGATCGGACGGACTGAGGATGGTTATTTTATGCTACAGCACGGAGCCATGTATGAACCGTATATTATAGAAGACCAGGAATACTATCGGCTGTTTACCAGTCTTTTTCTGCATTTTGGAATCTCCCATTTATTGAATAATATGGTGCTTTTGTGGGCACTTGGATCGATTTTTGAAAAAGAAGCCGGTAAAATCCGGTTTCTGCTCTGTTATTTTATCAGTGGAATAGGCGGGAATCTGCTGTCTTTGTACTGGAATACCATGCATGACAGACAGATTGTATCTGCCGGGGCATCAGGAGCAATTTTCGGACTAATGGGAGGGTTGCTTTGGATTGTATTTGCAAACAGGGGAAGGCTCGGAACGCTGTCAGGAAGAGGTATGCTGATTATGGTTGTACTGAGCCTTTATTTTGGATTTACCAGTACAGGCGTAGATAATCTGGCTCACGTAGGAGGATTGGTCTGCGGTTTCCTGACAGCGCTTCTAACCTATCGAAGAAAAGATCAAAAGATCCTAACGGTGTCTGATATTAATGATATCTGATATTTTACGCAGGAAGTGTGATTGATACGATTGTTCCATTGGTATGGTCAGATGTAATGTCGATCGTTCCATTATGTGCTTCAATGATTCTTTTGGAAACTGCAAGACCAAGACCGGTACCGTTTTCTTTGGTTGTAAAGAATGGTTCATAAAGCTTATCAACAATTTCCGTTGGAATACCACATCCGTTATCCTGACATTGAATCAGAATTTTGTCGTCAAGCTTCTTCGCACGAAACTGCAGACGTGGGGCATATTTACAATCCGCAAGAGCATCTTTGGCATTCGTAAGAATGTTTAAGAAGACTTCCTCTAATTTGGTACGATCACCATTGAATCTTTTTATATTCTTATCAATACTGGAAGTCATCTCAATCTTTGATTTTTCAAAGTTGAGAGACATGGCGAACAGAACAGCAGAGTTGCGAAGAACATGTCCAAGAGGAATGGAAGCACGGTTTAACTGGTTTCCATTGTTGAGTTCTGTCAGATCATCCAGTAGATCACACATATGTCTGGCGCCATCCATGCATTCTTCCCAGACACAGGAGCCTTTGGCAGTTTCGGCATAAAGAGAGCCCATTAATTGCATGGAAGAATAAAGAACCGTCATAGGATTGCGGATCTCATGCGCAATTGTGGCAACAGCAGCATCATGGTTCTTCAGAAGCTGTGTGATAATCTCTTTTGCATCTTTGTTTGTTTCCATCAGGTGGTTCATTTTTTCAAGATCGATATTTGTTAACATAATACTTACTCCTAATAGTTAAATTTTCTTGAGTTCGGTAAGAGTGTAGCACCGTCGAAAACAGCATTCAATAAAAATCATTCGACTATTTTCGACCTTTTTCGACCTGGTGTCTGAAAAATGTATTCTCTTTTTCTGAAAAATGGTCTATACTACAGATAAAATAAAATGGAAAGAGGAAAGATCATGAGAGATGATAATTGTATTTTCTGTAAAATAGCAAATGGAGAGATTCCATCAGCAACATTATATGAGGATGAGGAGTTCAGAGTAATTCTGGATCTTGGACCGGCTTCAAAAGGACATGCGCTGATCCTTCCGAAGAATCATTACCGTAATCTGTATGATATTGACGAGGCAACAGCTTCAAAAGCAATCTGTCTAGCAAAAAAGATGATTACAAAGATGACGGATGTACTTGGATGCGATGGTTATAATATCGTTCAGAACAACGAAGAGGCAGCTGGACAGACAGTATTCCATTTTCATATGCACTTAATCCCAAGATATAAGAATGACAATGTAGGTCTCGGATGGCATATGGGAGAACTTACAGAAGAAGATAAGAAAGAGATACTTGAAAAATTAAAGTAGTACTGGAGAAGATATGTTAACGGAAAATCGCGAATTCAATGAGATTTATGAACAATATAAAAATCTCATTCTAAAAGCGGCATATACTTATTCAGGCAGTTATAATGCAGCGGAAGATATTACTCAAGACACTTTTCTGAAACTGTATATGGGATATGACAGCATGAAGAAGAAAAATATTTCTTCATGGCTGTTTACAACGGCAAAAAATGCGGCATTAAATTACAGGAAAAAGCATAGCCGGGAGATTTTCGAGATTGATGAGAATTGGGACAGTGAAGAGGATACAGAGAAACATGAAGCACAGGTATACAGTGCAGAGGAACAATTTCTGGAAGATGAGCTTCAGAAACAAAGATTAGAGCTTCATGAAAAGATTTTCACCAATTTGATGGAAAAGAATGAAAGATGGTACGATGCTATTGTTCTTGTATATTACATGGAGATGCCTCAGGCAAAAGCAGCAGAATTAATGGGCATTCGACTCGAAGTGCTTCATAGTCTTCTGCACAGAGCAAAGAAATGGATTAAGAAAAAGTACGGAACGGAGTACGAAGAAATGAACCGGGAAGACTAAGAGCAAAACAAAATGTTTACTGTTCAATGTACAAAGAAAAGTATATAAGGAACAGTGGTGCTGATAGTTTCCCGGTATCTTTTTGAATACTGTAGTTTTATGAAGGCTGTTGCCGGTAGATGAACTACATTATTTTGCGGCAGCTTCTTCAATGAGGCCGATAATAGTAGCAATCGGATCCTGCTGACTAGAATTGTGCATTGCATTTATGAACTGCTCACGGTTTTCGTAGAGGTTATGAACCGCATCCAAAAGCGTTGCATTCGTAAGCTGTTCTTCCTCGATTACAAGGCTGAATCCCTGACGTTCGAAAGAATGTGCATTAAGAATCTGGTCGCCACGGCTTGCACGGGCAGAAAGTGGAATCAGAAGATTCGGTTTTCTAAGAGCAAGCAGTTCACAGATTGCATTTGCACCGGCACGTGAGATAACAACATCTGCAAGAGCAAAGAGATCACGCAGTTCGTTTTTGATATATTCAAACTGACAGTAGCCTTTGATTTCTTTCAGAGAATCATCAACCTTTCCTTTTCCGCAGAGATGGATGATCTGGAACTGTTTCAGCAGTTCAGGAAGGGCAGCACGAACAGCCTCATTGACAGCTACAGCACCAAGACTTCCGCCGATTACGAGAATGACAGGTTTTTCATCTGTAAAGCCACACATCTTTCTGGCGGCATCTTTATCACCAGTGAGAAGTTCCTGACGAATCGGAGAACCGGTAAGAACAGCTTTTCCTTTCGGAAGAGCATTTAACGTTTCCGGGAAGTTACAGCAGACTTTAACAGCAGATGGAATTGCAAGTTTATTTGCCAGGCCAGGTGTCATATCAGACTCATGAATAATGACTGGCACTTTGCATCGCTTTCCAGCAAGAACAACTGGAACCGAAACAAATCCGCCTTTAGAAAAAATAACATCAGGCTTTAAGCCTTTGATTAACTTACGGGCTTCACCAAAGCCTTTGATTACACGGAATGGATCTGTGAAATTCTGCAGACTGAAATAACGGCGCAGCTTTCCAGAAGAAATTCCATGATATGGAATCCCAAAAGGTTCAATCAGTTCCTTTTCGATTCCATTGTAAGAACCTATGTATTGAATATCATAGCCTAATTCTCTAAGCTTTGGAATCAGGGCTATATTCGGAGTGACATGTCCGGCAGTACCGCCGCCGGTCAATATAATTCGCTTCATAAATTAACCTCCAGATTTAGTGTAGAGTGCTACTGTTCGAAGTAAATTGTGAACACTAGCCTTATAGCATCATATTACCCTTATTTGAAAAAATGTCAAGAAAAACGGGACACACGAACTGGAGAGAATAAGGTAAAGAAAATGAAAAAACTGAAAAAATTATCATTGGAAAATGAAATGAAAAAAGAAGCTGAACAGATTGAAAAGAAAGTCCGAGAGGACAGATCACTGGATGACATTACAGTGTCTGATGAGATGGAAAAAGAGCTTTTCAATAAGATTCAGGATTACGAATACGACAAGAGGCATAAAAAAGTCGTCCGCAAAAAGAAGAAAAGCAAGCTTGTAATCGGAGCACTGGCAGCAGTGCTGATTTTGGTGTGCGGAAGTGTGATGACCAGTGTGGGGAGTAAGTCGTATTGGAAGACGTTGTGGAATGATAGTAATGGAGATGAACATAATAATGGTATAGACGTGGAGAATATGGAGAAAAAGGAATCAGAGGGGACTGATGAGGCAGAAGTTTATAAAGAAATTGCCAAGATAATGGGGGATTACTTAGTTCGAATAGAGTATAAACCTAAAAGTATGGTATTGAAGAATTATACGATAGATGAGGAACAAAGAAGAGTAAAATTATTTTATGAATATGAGAATGAAATCATTCGTTATACAATATATATGAATTCCAAAGATTCATCTTTAGGACAGAAAACAGTTGATAAATTGTTAGATGAGTATACCGTGAAAAATGGAGAAAAAGAAATTACTGTAAAAGAATACGAAATAAAAAATACAAATGATAGGAGATATATAGCTGAGTTTGAATATAAAGGTATTCAATATCAGTTAAAAGGAGTTATAAAAAAAGAGGAGTTTGATAAAATTTTAAAAAATTTATTTTTTATGTGAAAACGCGTAAGTTTTTTGCAACTCAGTTGTTTACTTATCAGAAGACGATAATAAAAAGAGGGGGAAGATAGTCTTATGATAAGAAAAAAGATAAAGTCAATATTGACAAGTGTTACAGTATTTGGTTTCATGGTGTGTGCATCGCTAACAGGTGTTAAAGCGGATGATAGTGAAGTTAAGGTTGTCGACGGATCTTATTTAACTTCGGCAGATTCATCAACAGGCTATACACCGAAGAGTGATGAGCGTGGTGAGCATCTGATGGATGGAGAATGTTCAATTACAAAAGCGGGAACAAAAAGAATCTATACATATGGTGCTACTACAGCGAATCATACAGTGGACGCAATTGCAGTGATTGTATATGTGGAGCAGTATAGTGAAAAAGATGATGAGTGGTATCAGATTGATGCATTTTCAAAAAAAGTAGAGAATGATTATTATGTTGCTGCATCAAAATCAATCCAAGTTGATCGTGGATATTATTACCGTGTACGCGCAGATCATTTTGTAAGAATGGGCGAAGAACCGGTAGAGGAAACTTATTCTTACACCAACGGAATCTTAGTCCCATAAGCATCTCTCTCCCATACCAACGGTAGAAGATGCAGCCCGTGGGCTGGCCTAACAGCCGCTGCACGGTGATTCGCTCGGATACTCACAAATTAGATTCTAATAGATAAAAGTGAGAGCCTTGTTCCTTGATACACCACAATTGAATAAATGAGCATATGATCACCTTAAGCGGCTGTTAATCAGTCCATGGACTAGTAGGGCAGAAGGGAAGGAACGGAACAAGAGCACCGTCCTTCCCTATTAGTTTGTCATTTTTAAAATTAATGTAACTGTTCAGAGCCAACCTCCAAAATGCTACGCATTTCGTCGGTGTGGCGTATCCGCCAAATAAAATTTCAAAAACAGTCTTAAAAATGCAAGCGTTTTTAAGACTGTTTTATGAAATTTTGCTTGGCTCTGAACAGTTACAAATTATTTTCCTGTTGCTTCTTTCAGTGCCTGAGCGAGCTGATCCGGGCAGGAAGTTTTTTTGAATCCGCACTGGATTCCTTCCAGGCGTGAGATAGCCTCATCTACATCCATTCCTTCAACTAGGTGGGAAATTCCCTGCAGGTTACCGTTACATCCGCCAACGAAGGAAACATTGTGAATCTTGTTATCTTCGATATCAAAGTGAATGCTCTGGGAACAGACACCTTTTGTTCTATAATCCATATCTAGCCATCCTTTCTTTTGATTTTTTAAATCTTTTAGTTACCTTTTGAATTATAGCAAATCGAATATAAAAAAACAATTTTTCTTCTCACATCTTTCAGCAGAAATTTCCCTGATGCGACAAAATTGATTTTCAATGTAGAAATCTGTAGAACGATTTATGCGGACAGAAGATGAAATCGGGTTTATAATATCCACAAACGTAACGAAGGGGATGCCCGAACAGTTACGCACAATATTTTTAAAACCAGGAGGGGTTGCTATGTTAAGAGAACTGGCAGTGAACACAAGAGTCATCTATTATCTGATGGCGCTTCTGGGCATGATCGGAGTGCTGGCGAAAGCAGTGAATCAGCAGACATTGAATCAGATGCTGAAGGCGGCAGGGAATATGTCCAAGAGTACACACCGACTGATAAAACTCGTAAGAGCAAAGTACGAACATGCATGTATGGTGCATGACAGTGTAGAGAATACGAATGCATTTGTGGAGAAGTACATTTATGAATATAGAGGATTTTTGTTTGGAATTCATACCTGGAGACAGATGGAATTTCTGACGGTGTGGTTTGTTGGGATTCTTGCAGCTCTTGGTGCATTTGAATGTTATATTACTTATGGATTTTCAGATGCGGCGTATCAATATATAGAAACAGGATTAGCGGAGATGGTACTCCTTTTTGTTATCAGTCATCTTTCAGATGAACAGTACAAGCTTAATGCTGTCAGGATGTATATGGTGGATTATCTTGAAAATAATTGTGCATTTCATGTAAAGAGACAGCGGACTGCGGATAGAGAAGAATTGAATGTGATTGCTGCAGAGAATACCGGAAAGCAGGAGTGGGAAGAAAAGAAAGGGGAAAGAGAGATTCACAGAGAAGACAACGTACAGAATGGAAATAAAACGAAAGCAGAGAGGACGGAGCTGCCGATCAATATCGAGGGAGAACCAAGAATGGTAGAGCCGGCAAGGAATCCGGAAGGGAATTCAGATAGAGGATTAGATAGAGATTCGGAGAGAGATTCAGTAAGAAATGTAGAAAGAGAAGCGGCGATTCGTCAGATCCTGGAAGAATTTTTAACATAATATAGCAAGAATTCTCCTTCCTCTGCAGGTGGGAGATGAATTGCACAAAAATAAAAAAAGAACACTTGTTCGATAACGTGTTCCATGGTATAATAGAGTCAGTCGAAAACATAAATTATTAGAGAAGGGACTGATTTGCATGGAAAAAAATAGATCATAATGCACATTCAGTATATCTGATGTATTATCATCTGATCATGGTAGTAAAATATCGAAGGAAAGTCATTGATAATCCAATTTCAGAAAGAGCAAAAGAGATATGGGAACATATTGCTCCACGGTATGGGATTGTTCTGGAAGAATGGAATCATGACATTGATCATGTGCATGTAATGTTCCGTGCGCAGCCGAGAACGGAACTTAGTAAATTTATCAATGCTTATAAAAGTGCCAGTAGCAGACTATTGAAAAAGGAGTATCCGGAAATTAGGGAAAAACTTTGGAAAGAAGCCTTTTGGAGTCAGAGCTTCTGTCTGTTGACAGCTGGAGGCGCCCCAGTAGAAGTAATCCGTCAATACATTGAAACCCAGGGAGAGAAAAAGTATTGAACATAGCATATCGTTTCCGAATTTATCCGACAGAAGAACAGAAGATACTTCTTGGCAAAACATTTGGCTGTTGTCGTTTTCTGTATAATCAGATGCTCAATGATAAGATCCGGGAGTATGAAAAGACGAAGAAAATGTTAAAAAACACACCGGCCATGTATAAAAAGGAATATCCATTTCTGAAGGAAGTAGATTCGCTGGCGCTGGCAAATGTCCAGCTTCATCTGGAAAAGGCCTATAAGAATTTTTTTCGGGATCCCAAGATTGGATTTCCAAGGTTTAAGTCAAAACATCATTCCAAAAACAGCTATACAACGAATGTGGTCAATGGAAATATCCTGGTGGAAAGTAAGCGGATCCGGCTTCCTAAATTAAAATGGATTGCCATGAAAAAACACAGGGAGCCAGCAAAAGGCCTTCGCCTGAAATCAGTGACAGTCAGTATGGAACCATCCGGAAAATACTTTGCAAGCCTGCTTTATGAAGGATACAGCTGTGAAAACCAAGCAGCTGAACCGGATTACAGTACTGCAAAGATACTTGGGATTGATTATGCAATGCAGGGGATGGCAGTGTTTTCAGAAAAGGTTGAGACGGAAGAAGC
>OIYG01001115.1_pt1 | contig 21691 bp, 17 predicted proteins | sample 1587861 | NCBI WGS metagenome assembly OIYG01 (sample SAMN03283272) | human gut metagenome | biome: human-associated habitat; material: feces | host: Homo sapiens | place: Peru | collected 2012 | reverse complement strand
CTTTTCGAGCCACATTACCCCTATTAGTACTAGCAAGCCCTTCCAGTTCAGAAATAAACTTCTTAATATTCTCATTATCATTTCTTAAAACCGTAATCTCTTTCGAAATATCCGAAATCTCATTCTTCGTATCATAAATACACTTAACAATACTATCCCTCTCATCATCAGTCTTACCCATATAAGTAGCCTCTAAATCCTTAAGTTCCCTCTCTAAATTATCCCTATCACGAAGAATATTCCCCCTTCTTTCCTCATCAGCACCAATTATATCATTTAATCTCTTAATATCAAGTCTAGCCTCACTAATCTTACTCGTCTTAACCTCTATCTCCCTATTAACACTCCTTAACCCCTCTCTATACTCTTCAAGCCTCCTCTTAATACTAGCCATATCACGATTATAGCCCTCAATCTCACTTGTAATCGCACTCATATTACTACTCCTAATCTGACTACCACCCACAATCGTACCGCCAGCATTAATAACTTGCCCATCCAAAGTCACTACCTTGTACTTATAATGAGTAGCCTCACTAATCCTACTAGCACTCTCGAAATCCTTAGCCCCAATCACATTCCCGAGCTCACGCAAAACCACAACCCTAAACTTAGGATCATAACTAACCAAATCAGCTAAAACACCAATATATCCCTCAATATTTTCAATGGCGCTAAGCGAGGCTTTATCAATAAACCTCTCTTTTACCGAAGAAAGCGGATAGAAAGTAATCCTCCCCAAATTATTCTCCTTTAAATAACTAATAATACTATAAGTACTCTCCTTATTATCAACAATAAGCCCATTACTACTACTCCCCAAACTAGTATTAACCATAGTACTATATTCCTTATCCATAGAAAGAACATTCCCAATAATATCATATACCCCCTTAAATCTCTTATTATTAAGAACCATTCTAACACTCTTAGGAATATTAGTACCACTATTAATCTTCTCTTCTAAGAAAGAAATCTTATACTCAAGATCCATAATATCCCTCTCTCCCTTAGAAATACTATCACAAATCCTATCCCTTTCCTTACACTCCCTATTATACTCATCTACTAATACCTTGTTACTATCTTCCTCACCCTTAACTTTCTCCCTATTCACAAATAAACCATTATCCATATCCCGAATACTATTACTAATAACTAAAATCTTCTCTTTAAGTTCCCCAACCCTTCTTTCAATATCACTATTATCACTATCCTTGCTCCTCTCATCAAAAAGCCTTAAATCCCCCTCTAACTTTTCTGCCTTTTTAGAAAGTTCCAGTAACCCATTCTGCTTATTAAAAATATCCTCTTCATTCTTCTTTAAAATATCCTTATTCTTCATAATATCAATATCATAAGAACCACTATTAGAAGAAAGCTCAATAATCTCATCATTAAGCCTCTCAATATCCCCCTTTAAAGAATTATATTCATAATTAAGCTTATCAATATCACTAACCATAAGAGAAATCTCCGTATTAGCAAGTTTATCCTTACATTCCCTATACTTAAGAGCCTTCTCACTCTCTATCCTAAGAGGATCAATCGTCCTCTCCAATTCCCCAATAATATCACTAACCCTATTCAAATTAATATTAGTCTTATCAAGTCTCTTAATAGCATCCTCTTTCCTCTTCTTATACTTAAGAACTCCTGCTGCCTCTTCAAAGATAACTCTCCTATCTACAGCCTTAGTAGATAAAATCTCATCTATCTTACCCTGACTAATAACATTAAAACTCTCTTTACCAGCACCACTATCCATAAAAACATCATTAATATCCTTAAGTCTACACCTCTCATTATTAAGATAATACTCATTCTCACCACTTCTAAAAATAACCCTCTTAACACTAACCTCATCAAATAAAAGAGGAAGATGATGATCACTATTATCAAAAACAAGAGTAACTGAAGCACTATTTAAAGGCTTCCTATTCTTACTACCCGAGAAAATAATATCCGTACTATTATCTCCTCTTAAAGCCTTAATAGACTGTTCTCCTAGAACCCATCTAACCGCATCAACAACATTACTCTTTCCCGATCCATTAGGACCAACAATAGCATTGATATCCTTAGAAAGTTCTATATTAATTTTATCTGCAAAAGACTTAAAACCATAAGCCTTAATCTCTTTTAAATACATAAATATCTACCTCACATAAAGAAATTATAACATTTTTAAACAAAATAGTAAAGTTAAACAAAGTAGAAACATACACTTAAATGAAAGAAGGAGGTATATATGAACGGAAGTTATTACCCAAATAACACCTTCCCAGGTACTAGTCTAGGAGGGGTTCCTAATAATCAGTCTGTACCAAGTTATGAGCAAACCCAATCAATGATAAATCCTACTACTATGGAACAGTCCTATATAGAGAATATATTAAGATTAAATAGAGGAAAAAAAGCCAAATTTCATATAACCGTACCAGGTTCTGAAAAATGGCAAGATCGTGTATTCGAAGGAATAATAGAACAGTCAGGAAGAGATCATATCATAGTATCCAATCCCTCTACTGGAGAATGGTATCTGATACTAATGATATATCTAGACTTTGTAACCTTCGAAGAATCTATTAATTTCATAAAAGATTTTTAATAATCTTTTTTATATTATCCTAATATATAAGGATCAGTAAGGGTACCTGTACCACTTGTAATAGATGCACTAGGGGTTAGGTAGAAGACTGGGGATACCGCAAGGGCGTAATAGCTGCTGTAAGTGGAGACTGCACCTTCGCCGCTGGCGAAAAGCACATAACGGGATTCTCCCGAATTCAGCGACATTAACCACTGGTTAACTCCTGCGTTATATAACCAATCCTTATTACTGCATTCTCCAAAATAATTAAATAACTCTGTTCCTGTCGCACATACATTCCCTGCTGCGTATCCATAATCACTAGGGTACATTAGTCCTACCATTCCATCCCAGTAAAGAGGCCTATTTTCATCATATCTTAAAGTTCCCCTTTCATATCCATACATTTCATTAGTTAATGGAGGATTATTATTATACCCTCCCAAATAATATCTACTAATATCTATATTACTTTTTGCCTTATCACTTAATTTATAATTAGTAAAATTAACATTTATTGTTTCTGGAGCATCTTTATCTATATAATAATTATCATAAGTACCACTTGTTCCATTCCACCATGCTCCACTATTTAAAAGCTTCATTATACTAGCTCCACTTGTTAAACTATTACTAAAATTACCATTAGTCGGTGTTGCCCATATATTATAATTATCACCATTTTCATCCAAATCCCAACTATATAAACTAGTTGTTCCATCCGTTAGTGGTGTTGCTTTTATTACTTTTAACCTATTTGTCTTACTCCTTTCATCATATATACTTCCTATTATTCTATATAAACCATTTTTTACATTTAATTTATGAGGCTTATCATTCATTTTTGTTATTAAGGCACCCTGATTACCTTGTAGTGGAAGTTTAATCACTGACATTTGCATACAAACATTTTTATCAACATTTCCATAATACATTGACCCTATAGAACCTCCATTATAAAGACATTCACTATTTGTTTCATTATAGGTCATAGATCCTGCTGGAGCAACAATTTCAAATGTACTTGTAGGAATATATAAATTTACACCAAGACCAATGTCAAGTTTATATACAACTTCATTTTCACAATCAAAATTAGCAGGCCATTCTCCCATACTAAGATTTAATAACTCATTACCATTAAACATACATCTACTTTCTGTTGTATTCATATCTGGTAATAATATATAGTTATTAGGATTAGGTCCATAATACCTATAATCAGTAACTGCTGGTATTTCATTTCCTGTTGCACTACTACTAGCTGGTATTGCACTATGTGTAACTTTATATACACCACTACCATCATTTCCATCACTACCAATATCTAAACTTTCTACTTTTTTAGTTGCTAACATATATTCTAAACTAGAATTACTACCATCTACTACAAAACTAAAATCAAAGGATTGATTCATCATACTACTAGGGTTATCACCACTAGCACCATCTATATAGATATATAAAGTATAACTAGTAAGTGATGTAGTTAAACTACCATCTGTAGTACTTAGTGTAAGTAAACTAATACTATCTCCTGCTTTACTAGTAGAAAAGTTACCACTCTTAACACTAGTACCACTAGCATTAACTAAGTTATACTTAAAACTACTATGATTTAAACCACTATCAATACTATTAACCTTTAACTTAAAGTCTACTGTAACCGTATTACTAACAGTATCCTTTAACTTAATCTTAATATCTTTCTTAACAACATCCTTACCCCCACTAGTATAACTAGCAACAGGCATTAAGTTAGCACCTGTTATATCACTACCATCAGATAACTCTACTACTGCTCCCTCTACGGTAAAACTAATATCCGTATTAGTAGTACTATTCCATATAAAGTAACCAAATGCTACTCCAATACTAGTTATTATAATTGCAATTAATACTGATACTATAGCTATTTTCTTATTAATTTTCTTTTCTTCCATATTATCAATTTCCTTTCTCTATTATAAAATAATTATAACATTAAAAAAAAATTAATACAAGCATTAATTTTTTTTTAATGTTATAATTCATAGAAAAAAGAACTCCTAAAAGATTCTATTTCTTAAATATATATTTACTAGGTGAGCCTTGTTTTATAAATTCATTTTCAAGTAATATAGCAATTAACTCCGAAGCCCTAGATTTCTTAACACCTAATAATTGAACAATGTTTTCTCTACTAAATTCATATTTATAAGTATATCTATCAAATAACTTTTGTATTTGTTCATAAGTACTCTTTCTAAATGTATCAGGTAAATACTTATGTAATTTTATAAGAAAATAATCCTCATCACTAACAATATTATTATTATCATTATTTATATTACTACTAACATTTTCTTTACTACTATTAATATAACCCTTATTAGGAAATGTAACCGTAAAACTAGAATTGTTAGAACTAAATATAGGTTTAATATCACAGTCATCATAAGAAGATAAAATTCTAACAAGACCACTACCTCTTCGTTCCATATAATTAAGCCTATTAAAAATGTCTGAAATAATCCTATTTCTACGCATTGAAGATATTTTCCTTATATCAAGATTTTGTACAAAACTACCATCCATCATTCCCCCAGGAGAAGTAATTTCTAATCTATCATCAAACATATCTATATGTATTTCTGACCCAACTATTTGATAATCTCTATGAATAATAGCATTAACAATGGCTTCACGTACAGCCCTTAAAGGATAATCCTCTTTTTCTACACGTTTAAGTCCTTGTATTTCCCAACTAAGACGAGAATTATTCTTAACAAAAGTTTCCGCATTTGTAAGTAAAGAAATAATACTACCAGTATATTCTTTATCATCTAAGGCATCTCCTAAGGTTGAACCCTTAACTAACCCTTTCCACCTTGTACAAAATATCCTTGATTGAACTAATAAACCTTGATCTGAAAGTAATAAACCTGCATTAGTAACTTTATTGTCAGGCGTCATTAACTCTAAGGATATATAATCTTTATCACAATTAACTTCCTTTCCAGTTTCTTTTTTTAAACTTGCACTAAGTAATGTAAAACTAACATCTGATATATTATATTTACTAGGAAGTTCATCAAAAGTATTATTTTGACCTTTCAATATTAAATTATCTAAAATATGTTTAGGAGCAGGGATAGTTTCATTACCAGCTCTGATAAAAGCTTCTTTCCGCCCATCTCCTTCATAGTAATATGGCGTTTTAGGTCCATCACCTACATTTACTTCTAAGAAATCTTTATTATCTTCCTTAAAAGAATTTAATTCATATCTTGGTAAAGGAACTATCTTTGCGTTAATTAATTCTGATATTTTTTCAGAAGTAAAATTAACATCTTCAAGACCAACAGGCATCCTATCTTTATCACGAACACCAAAAAGTAAAATACCACCACTACAATTAGCAAAAGCAGAAACCGACTTCAACCAGCTTTTAGGTTTATTAACTTCTAGCTTTTCTTTAAAATCAATATTAGAATTTTCTACACTATTATAATCACTTAATTTCATATATTTCATTCCTCCTTACACTTATCATTATACTATATTTATAATAAATTTTATAGTCTTTATTTTCAAAATTGTCCGGTTATAACCGGACTTTTTTATCCTAAACCGGACTTTTTTGGCAAAATAATAGAAAATTGTCCGGTTTAAAGTGAAGTTTTGGTTCAAAAACCGGACTTTTTTATCTTAAACCGGACACTAATATTACTATCCATTAATACCAATAACACTATCAATAGGGATACTTATACATACTCCCTTAGCCTCTGTTTTAATACCACACTTAACACTAATATAGTGCATAATATTATTCTTCTTATACTCAGGAGTAACAATTAAAACAATATCCTTTTCCGGTTCTATCTTTAACTTAAGAAAGTTCGCATTACCAGTTCCTAAACTCCTACCACTAATAACTGTGCCACCACTAGCTCCCCCTTTCTTGGCTGCACTCATTACCATATCACTATACCCCTCCAATACTGAAGTAATAACCAAATGATACCTATCATTAACTTCCATATCAATCTCCTCCTTATAACTGCTAAGTAAATCCCTAACAAAACCATTACTACTAGATAAAGGGATACTAAAACAAATACCATTACCAATCTTCTTTAAAGAAAGCAAGTAAGAAATATCCTCAAACACCCTAATCTCTACACTCTTCGTAATTAAAGAAGCATATATCCTCTTCTCTCTTCCCTCTATCCCATAATAATCAAGTAAACTATTACTAGCCGTTCCTCGACCATTACAAACAAAACTAAATACCAAATTATGTTCTAAAAATATCTCCCTAACAGCATCATCCATATCACTATTAGTAATTAAACATAACAAATTAATCATAAATACTTCCTCCAATTATAATCCCTAATACTATCATCATAACTATCATAAGTACCAAGAATCTTACTCTTAAACCTATAAACGAGACCAAATATCTGAATAACAACAATAGGAAGTAATGTAACAAGAGCAACTAAACCAAACGCATCAGTCATAATATTACCCCCTAAACTATACGTAATACCAATAGCCATAGGCAAAAGAAACGATACCGTAAGCGGTCCACTAACAGCACCACCCGCATCAAAACTAATACCCGTAAAAAGCCTATTAACAAAGAAAGATAAAATTATACAAATAATATAACCAATAACAATTATAGGAGCTATACTAAATCCCGTAATGGCCCTATAAAAACTAATACCAACGGCAATACCAACCGCTAAACTAAGACACTTTCTAACCGACTTTCTCTTAATACTACCCGATGTAATATTATCAATCTGTTCATTAAGCAAATTAACTGCCGGCTCAGCACTAACAATAAGATACCCAAGTATGGTCCCTATGGGAATAGATAAGTAAGCAAGACCCCTCATACTTAGACTCTCTCCAAGAAGATATCCCATTGAAATAAACCCAACACTAGTTCCCACTAAGAATATACTAAATCCAAGTAGTACTAATACAAATCCAACAACAATTCTCCTAATATCCCTCTTACTAAAACACTTTGCAATAAAACCATATACCAAAAATAATACAATAAAAGGAAATAAAGTAATAAACACTTCCCCAAAAGAAGAAATAAAACTATTAAAATATAAACCATAAACACTATTACTAGTAGTAAGACTACTAATATCATAAAAACTATCCGTATTATAAAAAAGTCCTAGTATTAAAACAATCATAACCGGACCAATAGAACAAAGAGCAAGGGAACCAAACCCATCCTTTTTAGCATCCTTATCCGTCCTAAGACTACTAAGACCCAGTCCCAAAGCCACTATAAAAGGAACACTAATAGGTCCAGTCGTTGCTCCCCCTGCATCAAAACCAATAGCATAAAAACTACTAGGAACAAATAACATAAGAAGAAAAATAATACCATAACTAATCAAAATTAAAGTATTAAAATTAAGCCTATAAATACTTTTAAGCATACCAAGTACTAAAAAAATACCCACACTAATACTAACACAAATAACAAGAACACTTTTCGGAATACTAGGAAGCTCTCCCGCCAAAACCAAAAGATCAGGCTCCGATAAAGTAAGAACAAAACCAATAAGAAAAATAGTAATAACAAAAATAACAATATTACCCCTTTTTCCTAAACTAGTACCAAGCCTTTTTCCAAATAACTCAATACCTACCTTAGCACCCAAACTAAATAAACTCTTACCAATAATAAGAAGAAATCCCCCCAGTAAAAAAGAATAAATCTTTAAAATAGGAATATGTAAGAAAATAGCTAATACCATCACAAGAAAGACAATAGGAATAATCTCCATATAACTTTCCTTAGCTATTGATAAGCCCCTTTTTAGTAAATTCATAACTACTCCTTCCTAGATTCCCCTGTAGCATAATCAATAGAAATACCATCCTGAACATTATAAACAAAAACATTAAACATAAGACCCTTACCATTATCATCTAAAGAATAAGCCTCCATAAGTACACCCTTACTAAGTAAATTATCTCCCTCAAAGTAAGGAGTTACCCTATATAAAACACGCCCTTCACTATCCTTAACATAGTTAGCAACCCTATTCTCAAACATAAGCATAACATCACTATTCATCTGCCTAGTACAAGTAATTAAATTATTAGGATTAGCATTTTCTCCCGTTAATTGATATCCAATTAAATGACACCTATTATATAAATACTTTCCATTAACACTATCATACTTTACAGTATGCCACCCCGTAGGCTTAATCATACCAATACTACCCCTTTTTTCCGTAGGCATAGTCTCTTTACTAACAATTGCAAAAGCCTCTGTACATCTTCCCAGACTATCCAAGTCTCCATACTCCTCAAAACTACCCCTTTTCTTATCTTCATCAGTAAAGAAAGGAACATTATTATTAACATTAACAAAATCACTACCACTATAATCCTCTATATCACTTAAACTACTAACCTCTTGTGTTTTAAAACTACTATCAGTACTATCTATATATTCATTATAAATAAAACCCATTGCTAATACTAAAGCAAGTACTATATATTTTTTTATATTCTTCATACTATCATCCTTCACTTATTATGCTAGTGTTAAAGCAAATACTACACTATCATTATTTTACAAATTAATTATATAATTTTTTATAAGTACTGTCAAGAAAAAGAAAATAAACAAATTACTTTTATATTTAATGGTTTGCAAGCAAAAAAAGAATAAATATAATACTTAAAATATATAAGTATATATTTATTCTCATCTGTTTTATCCCAACCAACATTAAAGGCATTTTAAAATCGTTCTTCCACTTATTCATCTCTTTTACTATTTTTCAATACATACAATATCCCTCTATATTCATTTTAACATTTTCGGGCAAATTGTACATATTTTCTTGCTATTTTCGTGCAAAATGTCCGAAAATTATAAAATTCCCTTTCAATTAACTTCATAAATACATCTTTAACAATTACCATCTAATAAGATTATAACAAGGTTATTCCGCATTTTCAATATTTTTCTAGTTTTGCGTAATAACACCCCTTATATAAGCCTTACTACCCTTACGCTTAACAATACCCTTACAAGTATCAAGTTTAACAATCTCTCTCCCCATATATTCGCCAAGTCTCTTCCTAAATTCCTTAAGAAATAACACACTACTAACATCCTTACCCATATACATTTCCTTCAAAAACCAATCATTATTAACAAAATCATCAAAGAAACCATCAACCAAAAACAACATAACTTCCTCATCAATATTATTCATATTCTCTCTAAAAGACACCCTTCTATCCATATATTCCAAAGTATCAATAACATACATCCTTCCCCTATTATAAAGAATATTATACCTAACATCATATAACTTAACACCACTATCCGTAACCACCTTAACATCCCTCTCTATTCTATTAACAGCCCTTTCCAAACTATCAAGATTAGCAGAAAGAGGATTAATATCACATAAATTACTCGCCTTTCTATAACTAGAAGTATACCCCACTACTTCTCCATTAACCAAAATAACATCCCTAGGCCATAAAAAACTCCCATTCTTAATACCACTAAACCTAAGCAAAAAGTCCTCCGAATAGCCACATTTCTCATTATCAAAGTACTCATTAAAAACCTTAATAACCGTCCTATCACTTTCCCTTAGAAAACACATTCCCTGACTACCCTGTCCAATAAATCTTAAACTTTGCAAATAACAATTAAAAATCCCTTTACTATTAAATTCCATTCTCTTCCCCCCTAAGTACCTAACATTATAACATATATTTAGTAAAAATACAAATTATTGTTCGTTTTTTGTTTTAACATTACCCTATTGGGGGTAGAAAAAAATAGTATCACTACTACTTTTATACACATTAATTATAATTAGAAAATATCTTAACAATATTATAATTACCATTATCCCTGTTATATTTCAAGTAAAACTTCCTTTTACCAGAAGACGCATTACTACCAGCCTCTAAAGAACTAGCATAATAAATATCATAAGTAACTACAAAATACTCCCCATCCATACTTACCACAGGATTTCGGAGAACAGTTAAATTATAATCAACAGGAGGTTCACTGAATCTATAATTATTCTCATATAAATCAACAAAATTATTAATATATCTAAAACTATTTTTAGCTTCTTCATTAGCCTTATCCAAGTCAAAACTACTAACATTAAAATACTTATAAAGTTCCTCTTTTACAATATCAACAGACGCATAACTACAACACTGTGAAGCAAAGAAAGCATAATCCAAATCACTAAAATTACCATCCTCAGCCTCGGTAAAAGTAGCAAGTCCCCTCTTAAAAACACTCAAATAACCATCAAGAAGAGGAGTAATCTCTTTAAGTGAATAACCATTACTATCTACATTCTTAGTTGTATCATTTTTACTCTTTTTATTATTATCAAGATTTACCTCTTTAATACAATCTTTCCAATTAGCCCTTTCATAAAAAACTTTCCCACTAAAAATACCAACACCAAATACCACCACTAATAATAAAACCATACCAACAATCTTTTTCATATCAATTCATCCTCTTTCTAAACCAATATTATCACAAATAACCAAAATAAACAAGAAAAATTAACATAAATAAAAAATTAATCAATATGTAAACAAAGAAAAAAGAGATTATCTCTTAATCTCCACTTCCTCGTAAACTTCCATAACATCATTCTCTTTAATATCATTAAAGTTCTCTATCGTAATACCACACTCAAAACCATTCTTAACTTCCTTAACCTGATCCTTCTCTCTAGCTAAACTATTAATACTACCATCATAAACAACAATACCATCACGAATAAGCCTTACCTTAGCACCCCTCTTAATACTACCACTAGTAACATAACAACCAGCAATAGTACCAACCTTAGAAAACTTAAACAATTTCCTAACAACAGCTTCACCAACAGCCCTCTCTTCAAATACCGGTTCTAACTTACCCTTCATAGCACTCTCAACCTCTTCAAGTAACTTATAAATAATATTATAAAGCCTGATATCAACGCCTTTTTCCTTAGCATATTCCATAATCTTACTACCAGGTCTAACATTAAAACCAATAATAATAGCATCACTAGCACTAGCCAAAACAACATCACTTTCCGTAACCGTACCAATACCACTTCTAATAATATTAATATGAATACCCTCAACATCAAGTTTAAGTAAAGAATTCTTTACAGCCTCTTCACTACCCTTAACATCACTCTTCAAAATAATATTAATATCCCTTTCTCCCTGACTAATCCTTCCAAAAAGATCATCAAGAGAAACAGCACCCCTTCTCGTATTATTCAAATTCTTAGCATTAAGAATCCTCTCTTCACTAATACTCTTAGCCCTTTTCTCACTTTCAAAAGCCATAAACTTATCACCAGCAGAAGGAATTTCACTAATACCCGTTATCCATACAGGCATAGAAGGCGTAGCAAATGTAAGATTCTCTCCCTTATCATTTTTTAAAGACCTAATCTTACCATAATAATTACCAACTACTAGGTAATCACCAAGTCTAAGTGTACCATTTTGAATAAGAACAGCACTAACATTACCAAGAGACTTATCCATCTTAGCTTCAATTACCGTACCACTAGCATACCTATTAGGATTAGCCTTAAGGCCCTCTAGTTCACTAATAAGAAGAATCCTCTCAAGTAAATCATCAATACCATCACCAGTCTTAGCCGAAATCTTAGAAACCATAACATCTCCGCCCCATTCTTCCGGAATTAAACCATAATTACTAATCTCTTGCATTACCTTATCAGGGTTAGCACTAGGCTTATCAATCTTATTAATAGCAACAATAATAGGAACATTTGCAGCCTTAGCATGATCAATAACCTCTACCGTCTGAGGCATAACCCCATCATCAGCAGCAACAATAATAATAATAATATCCGTAATACTAGCTCCCCTAGCACGCATCTCCGTAAAAGCAGCATGTCCTGGAGTATCAATAAACGTAATCTTCTTATCATTATGAGTTATCTGATAAGCATAAGTAGCTTGTGTAATACCACCAGCTTCTCCCTCAGCAACATTAGTCTTTCTAATAGCATCAAGAAGCGTAGTCTTACCATGATCAACATGACCCATAATAGTAACAACTGGAGGCCTTTCCACTAAATCATCTTCATTATCAATAATAACCAAATCCTCAAAATGCGTCTCATCCATACTCTCTTTTCTCTTAATATCAAGACCATATTCAAGAGCAATAATCTCTGCCGTATCAAAGTCAATACTAGTATTAATATTAACCATTTTACCCATCATCATAAGCTTCTTAATAATATCCGCTGGTGTAACCTTTAAATAACTAGCAATATCACTAACCGTATTACCCTCTTCAAATAGAAGAAACTTCTCCATATTCTCTTCCCTATTACTCTTTAATTTTTCCTTATGCTTATACATTTCTTTTCTTTGTTTTTGAAAATTCTCTTTCTTCTTTTGAACATTTCTCTTTTGATTGTTACGATTACTATTACCCTTTTGACTACTCTTACCAGTACCCTTAAAGTCACTATTCATATTACTCTTATGATTATTCTTGAACGTAGCACCAGTATCCACTTCTTCCAATTCATCCTCATAACTATCCGGAATGTCAAGTTCCACACCGGCATCACTAATATCATCATACTCCTTGTTCATAGTCTCATTATCAAGAAGAATAATATCATTATCACTAAGCATATCATTATCACTACTAGCCTCTATTCCAAGTCTACTACAAAGACCAAGCACGAACCCAACATCCTTGCCAATATCATTAGCATACTCAAGTACACTCATCATATCTATCACCTCCACAATTATCTATTCATTAATAATATCCATAATTTCATCATATATACTGTCCGGAACCAAAACCTCTAATCTCTTATCAAGAATCTTACACTTACGAGCCCTATTAAGAACTTCCATATCCCTTTTAAGATATACCCCGCGACCATTCATCTTGCCACTAAGGTCCACAGAAACCTCTCCATCCTTGTTACGAACAATCCTAATAAGATCCCCCTTAGGGCATTTCTCCTGACTAACCGCACAAGTTCGCATCGGAATTTTCCTCATAATTTCACCTACTCTTCGCTCGTAATTTCCTCTAAACTAACCACATCAACATTCTCATTTTCATCATTAACACTGGCACTATCGTGACTCTCTACTACACTATCAGTAGTACTATTATCACTTTCCAGTACATCTTCTGATACTTCCGAAACATTCTTAATTTCTATCTTATATCTAGTAAGACGAGATGCTAACTTAACATTCTGACCCTTCTTACCAATAGCAAGAGAAGAATTCTTGTTATCAACAATAACTAAAGCCTCTTTCCTCTTTTCATCCATAATCTTAACAATAAGATTCTTAGCAGGACTAAGAGCATTAGCAATAAATACCCTAGGATCCACATCATATAAAATAACATCAATTTTCTCACCATTAAGTTGTTTCAAAATACGATTAATTCTCGAACCCCTTTCACCAATAACAGCACCAATAGCATCAACATTAGGATTATTAGAAGATACCGCTATCTTACTTCTACTACCAGCATCCCTAGCAACAGAATGAAGAATAACTGTACCATCAATAAGTTCAGGAATCTCTGCTTCAAGAAGTCTCTTAACAAAACCATAATGCCTTCTTGATAACAATATAAAGAGTCCCTTAGGACCAATTTCCAATTTAGAAACATAAGCCTTAATACTACTACCCATTTCTAACTTTTCTCCAGGAATAATTTCATCCTTAGGAAGAACACCACTAGTTTTACCCAAATCAACATAATAATTACGAGAATCCTCTCTAGATAAAATACCAACTAAAAGTTCATCCTGTTTATCCTTAAACTCCTCATTAATCAAATTCTTTTCCGCTTCCTTAATCTTTTGAACAACAACTTGCTTTGCTGTTCCAGCAGCTACTCTACCAAAATCAAGAGTAAGAGGTACCTGAATATCAATAACATCACCAATTACTGCATCTTCCTTATATTCCTTAGCATCCTTTAAAGTAATCAAATCATCTTCATCATCAAAATCCTCATCTTCTACAACAGTCTTACAAATATACATCTTAATTTCTCCCGTTTCAATATTAAATGTAGACTTAACATTACTAATACCCTCTTTTTTCTTATAAGCAGCCGCCATTGCTGCTTCCATTGCTGAGGCTATCACACTCTTATCAATACCCTTTTCACTAGCAATAACATTAACAGCCTTAACAAGCTCATTCATCATTTTTTTGTCCATATTTACTCACCCTTCTCCTTTGTACTAATATCTAAGATGTAACTCTCCTCTATTAAGTCAGCCTCATCCAAAAGCGGGTTAATAACATCAGTTACTTCTACACACTTATCAATATCAATAACATCATTACTATCAATAGTAATTCTAAGAAAATAATTACTACCCTCTTTAACATATTCAATACTATCAATATTAATACCAAGATTGTTTACATCTTTCTCAATCAAATTTCTAACTTTTTCTTCAATCATACACTCCTCCATAATATCAATATAAAGAGTGGTTTTTAAGCCACTCTTTCTTCAAGACAATTACATTATAACACAAAGTTGCCCTATTTACAAGCCTTTTATGAAACATTTGTGAAATATTATCGTACTGTTCTTTCCCTAAGAACACTAATATCATCCCTATTTATACCCAAATAATCAAAATAATCATCAATACTATTAAACCTACTATTAAAAAGATTCAAAAACTTCTCCATATTCTCCATTTTAGAACCACCAAAAAAAGCCGGTAAATCAGGATTATTAACGTGCATTAACCTAATTTCATCTCTAAGATAAGTATAAGACACTTCATAATCAGCCAAAATATCATCATCATAAACCCCTGCAAGTTTTAAAAGTAACATTGCAATAACCCCTGTCCTATCTTTACCAGCCGTACAATTAAATAAAACCATACCTTGACTATTAATCATTACCTCAAACACTAACCTCATCTTATCCCTATTTAAAACAATATCCATATAACAATTAGGAATATCCTCTTCCCTTTGTGGAAAACCAGCACCAATAGAAATATTAAAATAATTAATACCCCTAATATTAAGAATATTAGGCTTTCTCTTTGCTTCAATTTCTGTTCTAAGATCAATAACCGTACTAAGACCCATTTTAAGTAACCTATAAATTTCTTCATTACTCATACCAGTAGGCAAATTACTCCTTATAAAAGAGCCAAACCTCGTTTCCCTTCCATTCAAAGTAGGATAACCACCCAAATCCCGCATATTCTTAACCCTATCATTAACAATTCTTCTCATACTATTCTACCCTACTTTCTAAAAAATTAAGAGCCTGCTCAAGAGCCTTTCTTCGCGGACTAATCATTAACTTCTCTTCCATAGAAAGTTCAGCTAAAGACTTATCACCCACAAAAAATATAGGATCAAAACCAAATCCTTGACTCCCCCTAGAACACTTACCAATAATACCATCCAAAGTATCAGAAAAAGCCACTTCAAAGTCCTTTCCCTTAATACCAATACAAGTAGTATAATGACATACCCTGTCACTAACTCCTTCCATTTTCTTAATAATTGCCCTATTCCTTTCCTCATCAGTACCCTTCATCCACCTTGCCGTTTTCACACCAGGAAACCCGTTCAAATAATCAATCTCTAATCCCGAATCATCAGCCATACAAATAAAGTCTTCTCCCACACTGTCATATAAACACCTAACCTTCTCTAAAGCATTAGCCCTAAAAGTATCCTTATCCTCATTAATAACAATATAAGTAGAAAGTTCCTTTTCAATATCTTCTATAGATAAAACTTCATAATCCTTAAATATTTCTCTAATCTCTAAAATCTTACCACTATTCCTAGTAGCAACTATAATCCTTTTCAATATAATAACCTCCATACTATATAAGATTACAATAATTAAGACCAAAAAGCAAGCCCTAATAAAAAATTACAAAAAAAAGGACTTATAGTCCTTACTGATTTTCAGTTGTAATCTGTAAGTTAAAATCAATATTACCACCAGAAGCATTATTCTCACAGTCAACATCTTGACCCTCAACCCACATATAAACTCTAACCTTAGTAATACCCTTCGTTAAAGATAAGAACTTAAACTGAGCCGTATTACCCTCGGTAGTCTTAAACTGAGGTGTAACCGCATCAAATAACGTTGCATTCTTTTCTGCTGTAGCATTACCAACTAAAACATTATTCTCTTTCGTAATGTCAGCCTTAATACCAGAATAACCAATAGCATCAGCACCATTTTCTGTTGTTGTAATACCATAAGTATCCCTAGCATGAGCTACAGCTGCTGCCTTATGAACATCATAGTTAGGTTCCCAAATACTAACAGGAGAGGCAGCTCCCGCATTAAGAGCCTGTACATCTGCTAAAGCAGCACCAGCTTCCGTATTACCCAAAACAGCAAAAGCCATTCTTGAAGCATTTTTAATACCCTTATCATCACCATCAGCCTTAACACCAGAAGTACTAGTCATATAAACATCAGTATTTTCATCAACCTTAAAGAATAAATCAAAAGCAATAAACTTACCCGTATCATTATTAGGCGTTTCCACAGATTTAGTCGCTGTTAAAATATAATCACCGCCCTCATTAGTACCAATTACACCGTGGAACATTTCCATTTTACCATCAGCACCCATTTTACCAACTGTAGAAACCGGTTCAATAGCCGTAGGAATCTGATTAACAGCAGCTGCATACTTAGCAGTAGCACCCTTAATATCATCAGACTGAACAATAGACTTCCACGAAGTACCATCTACAGAAATCTGAATACCATTTTGAGCCGCTACATTAACCTTAATATTATTAACATTAACCGTCTTATTAGAAGTAAACCATGCATAAGTTGAAGTACCCAACATAACACCAGTAACAAGAAGAAGTAAAATCATAAGTACTAGTTTTTTCTGTCTTCTCTTTTTCCTTCCCATAATAACGGAAGCCTTTTTATTATCCTTTTCCTCAGGATTACAAACACTTTCCACAATTTCATCCTTTTTCATAATTCTAACTCCTTTACAAATAACTACTATTTTCTACATTACAATAATATTCTATCATAAACTGTGACATATTGCAACAATTTTTTTTCAATTTTAAAATTAAATTAAAAGTGTAAACCAATCCCTACATAACCTTCTTATAAAACCAAACATCATCATAAGTAAGACCACTACTCACAAACGTCATATACAAAATAATATCATAAACCCTGTCTCTTAAAGAGCAAACATCATCATAACTCTGGAAAAACTCCGGAGAAACAATAAACCCACTCAAAGAATACCCATCACTAATAACCATATTAATATCCTTATCCTGCTTAATATTCAAATATTTCATAAAAGTAAAACTATTAAAAAGCCTCATCTCACTTACCCTATCAATTTTACTCCGAATCTCCTCATCACTAATATCCGCAAAATTCTTCTTAATACACTTAACCAAAAAGCCAAAATTACTACGGGCAATATTAATACAATCCATATAAGAAATATCATCACCTGCCATAATAAGCCTATCATTAAAAAGTTCCCTATCGGCTTCATCATAAAGACCCTTATTAATTAACAAAATATCTAAACAAGAAGCAGTAAGAGCACTATAATCCCGCTTAAATTTCTTTCTAAACGCAATTTTCTTATGTATGCTCCTAATCCTATTCTCATTCTTCCTAATCTCTTTCAAAATACCCTTGCTTTTAGACTTATAACCATTAAGACTCTCTCTAAGAGATTTAATTTCACTAATAATAAACGAAACATCACTGTAAAAAATAAACTCCTCTAACCCGTAATAAAACCCCTTAAGCTTATCCCTATCAATCATATCCCCTTCACTATAAGAATGAATACCCCTGTAAGAATCCATAACCCTATCCCGTTGAAAAGACTCTAACGAAATATCCCCCCTCTTAACAAGAGCTAGAAGCATAGACAAGTCATCCCAAACAAGATCCTCATAAATACCCCATATTCTTTTATATTCCCCATAAAAGTCCCCCTTATACTTGTCCATAATCTCCCGTTTCCTTTTCAAAACATAACTATCAAATACCCCCTTATACTTAAAATACAAAGACCTAAAACAAACCTCTAAACAAACAATAAAATCACTACATCTCCAGTAAATACTCTCAAAACACTTTTTAACCTCTTCCCTATCAAGATTCCCCATATTATCAAAGAAAACCCCCATATACTCATAAACAAACTCATTATAATCAAAGTCCTCTTTCCTAAGATTAACACCCACTAACTTAAAAATATCTATAGCCTTGCAAATATCCCCATTAACCTTATCCATATCAAACTTATAAAACTTACTAATATCAAAAATAACTCTATCAAGACCAACAATTTCATAAGAACTAGCATATTCCCAAAGAAAAACCTCTTCCGCATTCATCTTTTCAATAATATTAAGAAATTTATCAATATCAGGATTAATAACAATATCCCTAAATTTCCCTTTCCTCTTATCAATCTCTTTCATAACCCCATCCAAAATACCCCTTGAAGAATCCAAATACCCCCTTACAGTATCCAAATACCTATCCCTATTCTTCTTATTATTCTTAGGCAAAGTAGAAAGAACAACCCTCTCTTTCTCTATCCTCTCCTTAATATCACTAATCATTACCATCAGCCTCCTGTAATAGTCCCTCTAAATACCCAATATACTCATTCATAATATCCATAAGTTCCAAAATCTCTTCATTACTAAGATTCTCAATATCCATAATAACCTCCTCATATCACTTAATAAACAAATACCTATAAACCTCTCCAATCCGCTTATCACCATCATAAATACCAAACACAAGCCTATAAGTACCCGTTACCAAGTTATCCCGTAAATCCATAAAAATATTCGTACTACTACCAGGATTATTAAGCAAAATATACTCCATATCTCCACTCTTAACATAACTATTAGAAACATAATCAAGCAAATCAACTTTCGAATAAGAATTAGCATAAACACTATCATAATCCCTTCTAAATAAACTAACTCTAATACTAGGATTATCAAGTAAACTATCATAATTAACCGAGTAAACAAGCTTATTATTACCAAGAAGAGTATTACCAGTATCCTTATCAATAACCATCATTTCATCTCTCATATCAATATCAAGACCATATAAAGTATTAAGAACCCTAAAGGAAATAACCTCAGTATCTGATTCCTTAAGACCATAATAAATACCATCATAACTACCAAAAGAAGAAATAACCAGTTTATACTCCCCTGGGGCTAAACTACCCGTTGTGTTAATACCAATCGAAGAAGACACATTAGCAACACGTGAAGCCAAATTAATTCTCGTAGTACCATCTAAACGCGGATAATAAACATTACCCCTATACACAAACGAAAATCCCATTAAACTAGCTCCCGTAACTATGTTACCATCACTATCAATAAACGAAAGCATAACACCAAGTTTCATACTATCAAAACTAGTATCTACAATCTTTTCCGAATTAATAAACTGCTCTGTAAAATTAGTCTTAACATTAAGATTAACCCGTGAACCAGGATAAACATTAACTTCACTTAACCCAGCCTCAACATCAATAGTAGCACCCTTACCAGCATAAACACTATAAAACATTGAAGATTGCGATGCCCCCATAACATTAACAATAGTCCTATTATCACTACTCCTAAGTTCCACAAGTAAACTCCTATCCAAAACATCACTCTCTATCGAAGCATCCCCAAAGTCAACCAAAAAGATAAACTCCTCGTGAGCTGAACCCTTAGAACTATCATAATAAATCAAATTATTAGAACTATCACTATAAACATTATCATCACTAACACTACCCATCTTAACAAACGAACCAAAATCATAACTAACCTCTCCAAGAGAATCATACTCATTCTTACGCTCATTAAAATTATCAGAAGTAACAACATAATAATAATACTCAGGAACATCCCTACTAGCAAGATCAATCATCGTAATCTTAGTATTAACAGGAAATAAATAATTAGAAACCAAACTCCTATGATCCCCATTCTTATAAGGATTACTACTATTAGGCCAGTATAAAGAATAATAAGCACTAAAACTACCCTTATCCGTAATATTAACATCCGTTGTTGCAAACATCTCATAATGCTTAGAAGGAGCAATAGTAGCCTCATACTCCTCTTTATTAGTAAATAAAGCCCTTGACAAATTAACAACCACATTAACCCTCTCTACATCATTATTAAGATCATCAATAGGCGTACTAACCAAAAGAGATATCGTAACAGAACCCATATTACCACTACTACTAAGATTCTTCGAATGATACAAATAAAATACCAAACTAGGAACACCAGAAGTATTCTCACGCAAATACGTATTAGTACCACTAATACCATTACCACTATCAGTAACAAAAGAAGTACTACCATTAGTAATAAATCCCGATCCACTCTTTAACGAAAGACCCATAATATTATCAGCATCACTACTAGATTCAGCAACTCTCGGTACATCATACCCATTAATAAGACTAATACCACTATCCAGATTATCATAATTAAATCCCACTATCGAAAACGTACTATTAGGACTATAATTATTCCTAAGAGGAAGTTCAACTGTACCCAAAGACAAGTACTTAGAAGCAATCAAATTAACCTCATAAGAAGCAATCTGCTCTCCAATAGACCACATATAATAATTAGAATCCTCAGGAACAGGCTTAATATACCTAACTTCAATCCCATTACTACCATCATCAAGACCAAAATTACTATAAAAACCATTAACTTCCGTATTATGGTTAATTTCATGCATTCCCAAAACATAACTACCACTAGTAAAATAATAAAGTTGGGAACTATCAAGAATATCACCATTATTATAATTAGGACTATACATAGCTGTAGCAGGATTACCATTCCTATCATAAACATACATACCAAGAAAGCTCATACCCCTAACCTTACCATAAGCCGTAACATTCTCATTCGTAGCCACATTAAGATTCTTACCCTCTA
>OIYG01001114.1_pt1 | contig 21718 bp, 25 predicted proteins | sample 1587861 | NCBI WGS metagenome assembly OIYG01 (sample SAMN03283272) | human gut metagenome | biome: human-associated habitat; material: feces | host: Homo sapiens | place: Peru | collected 2012 | reverse complement strand
TTTTAGTTTTACCATCAGAACATTTATAAGTATTTGTAAATATTCCTTTATCTTTGTAAACGGTAGAACCACCATTATAATAATCTCTAATTTTAATTATTGGACTATTATTGAATGAAAGAGCGAGTATAAAATCTAAAAATATTAAACCTATTATAGAACACAGTATGATTATTATTTTTTCCTTCTTCATTATACCTCCCATAAATGATAAACGAGATGCCATTTACTTCTTATGTATTAATTATATCATAAACTTTTTGATTTCGAAAGAGTTTTTAATATGGTTGTTTTTTAGGTGTCAATAATCCTTTTTTTAGAATGTTTTCTCGTTCTTTTACAATTTCTCGAAGATAAGCATTTTCGGCTTCTAAGTATTTAATCTTTTCTTTATTAGACATATTCTTTTTGGGGAGATCTTTTCTTATCCATTTATTTTTTCCTCGATTTTCCCTAAAGAGTTCAGACCACAATGTAGGGTTTCGTGTTACACTTTACATTCAATAGTGAAAGACTATGAACTGAATTTCCCAGTACTTGGAATTGAGCTGTAATAGGAAAACGAGAAAATTTAAGATTTAAATTAAAAAGTAAAAATTGGTACGAAGTAGCAATTTTTGCAAGCATAAGCGAGCTCCTTAGCAAGTTCGAGGAAAAACCTCGAACAGCCAAGAAGGTTTTTATGGGATTTTAACAAGTAATGTGTTCATTGAAGAATGAAAGATTTAGAAAAACATTTTTTGTAAAATGTAAAATTGATGATATTTCATGTAGTAAAATAATTTGCTATAATATATATTTTTGATTTAGGAACTGTTGAATTGTCATAAATTGTGTGATATATTTTGTGCGTGAGGTGAAAATGCAAATGGATAATAACACAAAAAGTAAAATAATACCACTTTGTACTATTTTGATAATAGTCCCAATAGCAATGATTATATTATACATGGTAACAAGTGAAATGGTTAGAAACGGAAATGAAAATATACCTAATACTTCAGATGAGCAACAAGTTAAACAAGAAAGTTCAGAGTTTTTTGATAAGTATTTGTATTCATTTTTGCCAATGGCATCTGCTAATAACTTTAAGAAAACTATAACAGATTTTACAGATGAAGATATAACAAATTTTGTTTATTTTTATGTGTTTAATAATCGTAAAGAGCTTAGCGGAAACAAAGAAGAAGAATATACATGCGATGTATCAAAAGAATTAGTTGATGAGCTTGTCTACAAGTATTTTGGAAAGAGACAGTATTCACTTATATTGAACCGTGGTAGAACTGGAATTAGAAAATTATCTGATACAACTTATCAGGTTTATTGGTTTCCTACAGGTTGGATGGCTCCAGAGAGCCATAATGAGTCTGTTGTTTACAACGGAAATAATGTAACAGTTACGTATAAATTAAATGATGATTTAACTGTTGTGGGCGACAAAAAAGAATCTAAATTAGAGTTTAAATTAACGTATGCTGATGGCAGATATATAGTTAATTCAATCAATTACATCGAGGCTGAAAAAAATTAAAAACATCCCATATTATTGAGATTTATAACTCAATAATATGGGCATTGTTTTAATATAGAATATTATAATGAATTATCAAATGCATTTCCGTTAATGTCTACATATATTGGATAACTAGCGCTTGTTGTTGAGCCTTGAACAAAGCTTACAATTTTATCTAAATTTACTTTTTGACTTTGAACTTTTTCATTTGCATTTACTGCATAACCACTATTTGATGAATAAACACTACCATCCTCTTTTATGTAATAAACATGTTGAAAACCACCATTTCCAGCTGAAAGGATAGAGAATGATACAACGGAAGAATCTAATAATGAATCATCTACATATAACTTTCCATCTTTATCTAAAGTAACGTTATATGGTTTTGCTGAACCAGTTGCATATGCTTTTAGAGTATATTTTTCTCTTATTTTTTTAGCATTAGCTAGAAATGTTACATAGCTGTCTTCTGGTTCCTTTACAGTATTACCTTGTTGTGAATCTGCTGGTGGAGTATTAGTGTTACCGTTAGATTTATCTATTAGTAAGTATATGCTCATTCCAATAATTGTTAAAAATAGCAAAACTATTAGTATAGTTATACCTGCATTTCCCTTTTTCATATGTTCACCTCCTATAAATTAAAATATATATTAAATATATATTAAATTTAATATATTTGTCAATAGGAGTTGTTTGAAATATAAAAAGCGTACCCGTTTGGGGTACGTAGAGATTATTTATTCATCATCATAAGATAATTGTATTTTAATGCATGACGTATTTCATCAGTCATTACATACATTATCATTGAATAAATTTCCATGTTTGGTGCGTATGCTAGTAGTTCTCTATAACGTTCTATTGCTTTAAGTTCTCCATTAAAAGCTTCTTTTAACATATCCGGATAAGATTTATTCATAGTAGCTGTAGTAGTGGTATCCATTGTATTTTCAGGTAATACAACACCAGTAAGTTCAGTAAATATTTTTCTGAATATTTTGTTGTGTATCATTTCGTTTCCTTTTATATCGTTTATTATATCACGTTGTTCATCGTTTGGTGCCATTTTTGCCATGGCAGAATACATTATTTCATCGTCTTTTTCGTTGCCGACTGAATTTTTTACTTCGTTAATTAGTTGATTTAGATTATATTGTGTACTTTTGCTTTGAAATGTTAATGGCCACGGAAGTGCCCTTTCCATATCTATATTAGGTATGTTCATATTCATATATTGATAGTTATTATTCATTGTGATACCAGGTGTCTGGTAATCCATACTTCTTAAATATGTAAAATAATCCATGTTTTTATCTCCCTTCCATATAATATATGGAAAAATTTTAAAAATTGTTCATCTATAATTGTGATATATATGTCATAATTTGTGATGTCTATTGAAAGGTTGTGAAAATTATAGTATACTATGAGTATGTTATTAGGAGGTTTTTATGATAATAGTTATGCTTGGAGCACAAGGTAGTGGAAAAGGCACAGTTGGCACGAAATTAGCTGAAGAGTTAAATATTGTGCATATATCTACGGGGGATATATTTAGAGAAAATATCAAAAACAATACTAAACTAGGAATTGAGGCTAATGAGTACATTTTAGCTGGAAAACTAGTTCCAGATGAATTAACTAATAGGATACTTATGGATAGACTATCTAAAGACGATGTTATAGCAAATGGAGCTTTAATTGATGGTTATCCAAGAACGGAAGTACAATGTAAAAAGCTAGATGAAATGTTAAGTGAGATTGGAAAAAGTGTAGATTTAGCAATAAATCTAGATGTAGATTATGATGAACTAATATCTAGAATTACGACAAGAAGGGTTTGCAAGGCATGCAAAGAAGGATATAATACTGAGTACAATCCACCAAAACAAGAAGGTGTTTGTGATAAATGTGGAGGAGATGTTGTACAACGTGATGATGATAAAGAAGAAGCTGTAAAACAAAGACTAGATATTTATTACAAAAATGAAAAAATAATTTTAGATTACTATGCTAAAAGTGGTAAGCTAAGAATTGAAAAAGCAGGAGATAAAGTGGGCAGAACATCAAAGGATGTAATTGCAGATTTAGTAAAAGATTTGAAGAAATAGAGGTAAGCCAAAACATGATATATATAAAGTCAAAAGCTGAAATAGATAAAATGCGTGTACCAGCAGAAATTATGAAAAAGGTACTAAAAGCAATGGAAGAAAACGCAAAAGAGGGAGTAAGCACGTTAGAGCTAGATACTATAGCTGAAAACATAATGAAAGAAAACGGAGCAACACCATCATTTAGAGGAGTAGAATGTATGTACAGGGGTGGCAAGCGTTTTAAACATGCGACTTGTATATCTGTAAATGAAGAAATAATTCATGGTATACCTTCTGCTACAAAGATACTAAAAAAAGGTGATGTTGTTTGCGTAGATGTTGGTGTGTATAAAGGTGGATGGCATGCAGATGCAGGCCGTACATTTATAATAGGTGAAGGATCAGCTTTAGCAAAGAAACTTGTAAAAGTAGCAGAGCAGGCATTTTTTGCAGGCGTAGACAAAGCAGTTGTTGGAAATAGAATTGGAGATATTTCTCATGCTGTGCAAGAGACTGTTGAAAAAAACGGATTTAGTCTATTGGAAGACTTCCAAGGACATGGAATAGGAAGAGAGATGCATGAAGATCCGGGAGTTCCTAATATTGGACGTGCAGGACATGGTGAAAGATTACAAAGTGGAATGGCATTAGCTATTGAACCAATGATAGTAGCAGGTTCGCCTGAAGTTGTAGTCGGACCAGATAAGTGGGTTATAAAGACAAAGGATAGAAGTCTTACTGCATATTATGAAAATACAATTGTAATTACTGATGAGGGAACTGAAATATTAACATTGTAATGGCAAACTAAACATTTCGATCATAAAATTTCGCGAAAGCCTTGAAACGTAAGGAACAGAATGATATAATATCCGTACCGGTGAAAAATATTAAATTTAGAGGATAATTTCTAGGAGGAAAAAAAGATGAAACGGAGCACAAGCTATTTAGACTATGTACGAAAGGAAAGAGAATTTGTCAGGAATGATATTGAAACATCTCTAAAGAAGTATAAGTTGCGGATGGAGAAAATGAGCATAACGGATGATGGCTATGTAATAGACATTGTTCCAGTTGAATCTGAGGAAATACCATTTAAAGAGATTTGTGATAGATTTGACAAACTCAAGTTTCCTAACTATGTGTTGACTGACATAGTATTTTCGTGGAACAACACTAATATTGTTTTAGTTCCAACTACATCAGATGCTATGAACAGATTCCTTTGGAACTATGTTATATGCTATTTTCCGTTTACCAACGATACGGAGGCTTTAGCAATAGCTTTAGGGGTGTTGGAACGTATGATTGAACCATTAGGAAAAGATGTCAAGCTTACGTTAGAAAAATATACGAGTGATATGATTAATTAGAAAACAAGAGGGAATCACGTTTGTGACTCCCTCTTTTCCTATTTTAATGGTATGGATATATAGCACATAACATTAAAAGAGTGTTGACAATTAATTACATTTAATATATTCTTGTTCACAAGGGGGTAATGATTTTATGAAAAATAGTAGTAAGCTAATTTTAATATTTGCAATTGTGCTTATGGTTATAGTTATTGGTATAGAGGGATGGTATATATTTGGGATATTAAAAAAGCCAGATAATAATTCTAATAATATTAATAAAACTGAAAAAGATGATTCTATGACTGTGGACAATAATGTAAGTAATGATAAGAAAAATGAATCAAATAACAACAATGCTCAAGTTGCCCAAGATTATAGTAAATGGTTAGGAAAATGGACAGATAATAAAAACAACGTTTTTACAGTAGAAAAAATTGAAAACGGAACGATTACATTTTCGTGGACATTGTATAGGATTGCAAGTATGGGCAATATTACGTTGCCATTAAACGATTCTAAAGCAATATTTTATTTTCCTGTTTTTGAGGATAAGAATTATAATGGGAAACAAGATGAAGGAGAACTTGTTTATAGAAAAGCAACAGTAACTCTAGAAAATTCAGGAGTGATTGTCAATGTTACAAATACAACTGCTGAAGAAGCAAATCTGAATGTGACACAAATTATAAATTCGGGAGGACCTTACATATCACTTGGAAAATATGAGTATACTATAAAGGAATAATTTTTAGAAAATTTTGAAATATTTAACTTCATAAATAACAACAGAATCATATGACTCTGTTGTTATTTATGATTTTTGTTTTGATACAAGAAAATCCTTAAATAGTTTAGAAATTTCTACAATAGGCAATGGAAGCAAAGAAAATATAAAGACTAATTTCCACTGATCTATTGTTAATACTACAGAGTTGAACATAGATGCTATACTAGGAATAGATATCACACCTATTTGAAGTATTGCTCCAAGAATAATAGCTCCAACTAAGTAAATGTTTATTTTTATACCAGATTTCAAAATAGAACGATTTCTCTTTACGTTAATACTATGAACCAGTTCGATTAAGCCGAGAGAGGCAAAAGCCATTGTTCTGGCTACATCAATATTGTAGTTTTTAAGACCAATATAATAAACTACTAAAACTAGTATGCCTATAAGTAATCCTTCTGTAAATATTTTTTTCCATAAACCATTAGCAAATATACCTTTTTTAGGATTTATTGGTGGGACATTCATAATATCATTTTCTGCTTTTTCCATTCCTAGGGCTATTGCTGGAAATGAATCAGTAACTAAATTTATCCAAAGCAGATGTATTGCAAGCAGAGGAGAGTCAAATCCTAATATTAAAGCGATAAATATAGTAAGAAGTTCTCCAATATTTGTAGATATTAGGAAATGTACGGCTTTTCGAATATTGTCATATATGTGCCTACCCTCTTTTACAGCTTCTGTAATGGTTACAAAGTTGTCATCTGTAAGAATCATGTCAGCAGAATTTTTGGCAACATCTGTACCGGATTTACCCATGGCAATTCCTATGTCTGCATTTTTTAGTGCAGGAGCGTCATTTACCCCATCTCCAGTCATTGCAACTATAGCTCCACTTCTTTTAAAGGCGTTTACTATTTTTACTTTATGTTCTGGAGATACTCTTGCAAATACTGAATATTTTAGAATATTTTTTTGGAGAGTTCCCTCTGGCATTTCATCTAGTTCTTTGCCTGTTATTGCTAAGTTACCGGGAGTTAGTATTCCCAGTTTACTTGCTATTGCTTTTGCTGTTGTGATGTGATCTCCTGTTATCATGACGATTTTAACTCCAGCTGTTTTGCAGGTTCTAATTGCTTCAACTACACCATCTCTAGGAGGGTCCATCATTCCTATCAAACCAACAAATGTTAAATTGTTTTCTATATTTTTATCATTTATTTGCGAAAGTGAAGTTGTATATCTTATAGCGACACCCAATACTCGTAATGCTCCTGAAGCCATTTTATCGTTAATACCAAGAAGTTCACTTTTTTTACTACTTGATAGTATTGATTCGCTGTTGTTATCTATATAATTAGTGCATTTGGATATCAGTACATCGGGTGCACCTTTTGTTATTATTAAATATTTGTTACCACATTTGTGAATTGTTGTCATAAGCTTTCTTTTGGAGTCAAATGGTATTTCTGATATTCTTGGATATTCATTATATAATAAACTTCTGTTTAGGCCGGAGTTAATTGCATATTCTACAATGGCCACTTCACTAGGATTTCCGGATATGTTTTTATTTGATATATTACAGTCTGTACACATGCATGCATATTTAATAGTTTTATTTTCGTTTATAGGTATAGATGTTACTTTCATTTTGTTTTGAGTAAGTGTTCCTGTTTTGTCTGAACATATTACAGTACTACTACCTAGCGTTTCTACTGCGGGTAGTTTTCTTATTATGGCATTTTTCCTAGACATTTTTGTAACACCTATTGAAAGAAGTATTGTAACTATTGCAGGTAGCCCTTCAGGTATAGATGCAACTGCAAGACCTACTGATGTAGTGAACATTTCTAAAAGAGGAATTTTTTTAAGTGTGCCAATAATAAATATTATGATACATATTATGATAGCACCTATGCCAAGGTATTTTCCAACAGAGTCAAGCTTTTTTTGCAAAGGAGTCATGGAATCTTGTGTGTCTATTATAATATTTGCGATTTTTCCAACTTTTGTTTGCATACCTATATCTGTAACTATAGCCTCACCTCTTCCACCAACTATTGTTGTTGAAGCAAATGCCATATTTACCGTATCACCTAAAGAAACATCTTTAGGTAAAATCTTATTGCCATCTTTTATTACTGGTACTGTTTCGCCGGTTAAGGCTGATTCGTCAATTAACAAGTTGTACGAAGATATTATTCTACAGTCGGCAGGGACAAGGTCACCTGATTCTAGTTTTAATATGTCACCAGGTACTACATCTTGTGAAGGAATGGAAATTATTTTGCCATTTCTCTTTACTTTAGTGTTTGGCGCAAACATTGCTTTTAGGGCTTCTATAGATTTTTCTGCTTTAGTTTCCTGAATAAGTCCCATAATAGCATTAAATACAACGATTGCAACAATAATAAATGAGTCTATATAATCGTGAGAGTCTTCAAGATAAGACGTTACGGCCGATATTATAGCTGATATAATTAAAATTATTACCATGAAGTCATTAAATTGTTTTATAAATCTTACAAATAAGCTTTCTTTTTTTGCATCATTTAGCTTATTTTTACCATATTGTTTCTGTAGTAAAGTTACTTGCGTATCGTTCAGCCCTGTGCCGACGTTGGATTTAAGACTTGAAACTACATCTTGAATATTTTGTGTATACCACATATACATCCTCCTTTGTTTGTCTACAACATGTATATTATTTTTTTTAGATATTATGATAAAATTTTTTGGATAATAAATGTTAGCTTAGGCGTCAATGATGCATTTGGATATATGCCTATATAAATAATTGAAAGCGAGATATGAAATACACATGATTTCTTTATATTTATGGTTTTTAAATTGACAAAATTATGTCAAAAAGTATTGACTTGGTGCAGTTTTTACTGTATAATATTTACGTTGACTTATGGAGTTTTGACAGCTTTTGGGATACGTATTTTATTTAGGAGGAAAGTATGGCAAAAGATGACGTTATAGAAGTCGAAGGAACTGTAGTAGAATCAATGCCTAATGCAATGTTTAAGGTTGAACTAGAAAATGGACACGTAGTAAACGCTCACATATCTGGTAAGCTTAGAATGCATTACATTAAAATTTTACCAGGAGACAAAGTAAAATTAGAATTATCTACTTACGATTTGACAAAAGGCAGAATTACATGGAGAGCTAAATAAAATTTAAATTGGTATAAACATTTTTAGGAAGCGGCTGTATAAGATAAAGGTTGTATGTCTTATATATTTTTAAAAATGTGTATATATATACTTTTCAAAAGGTTTCAAGGAGGAAAAGCAAAATGAAAGTAAAACCATCTGTAAAGAAAATTTGCGAGAAGTGCAAAGTTATTAGAAGAAATGGTGTGGTTAGGGTAATATGCGAAAACCCAAAACACAAACAAAGACAAGGTTAGGAGGAACTAAAACATGGCACGTATAGCAGGAATTGACTTACCAAAAAATAAAGTAGTTGAAATTGGTTTAACAGCTATTTATGGAATTGGTAGAACATCAGCAAAAAAAATAATGGCTGAAGTTGGAATTGATTCTTCAAAAAGAATTAAAGACTTAACAGAAGAAGAAGAAGCTAAAATAAGAGAAATAATTGAAAGAGATTACGTTGTTGAGGGTGACTTAAGACGTGAAGTATCTCTTAACATTAAACGTCTAATGGAAGTTGGATGCTACAGAGGAATGAGACACAAGAGAAAATTACCAGTTAGAGGACAAAGAACAAAAACAAATGCAAGAACAAGAAAAGGCCCTAGAAAAGTAGTGGCTAATAAGAAAGGAGTATAATTAAGATGGCACAAGCAAAGAAAACAACAACAAGAAGAAAAGTTAAAAAGAATGTTGCTACAGGTGTAGCTCATATTCATTCATCTTTTAACAACACAATTGTAAGTGTAACTGACGAACAAGGTAACCTATTATCTTGGTCAAGTGCTGGTTCACTTGGATTCAAAGGTTCAAGAAAAAATACTCCATTTGCAGCATCAGAAGCAGCAACAGTAGCTGCAACAGCTGCTAAAGAGCATGGTTTAAAAACAGTATCAGTAAATATTAAGGGGCCTGGAGCAGGACGTGAAGCTGCTATTCGTGCACTTCAAACTGCAGGTTTGGAAATTGACACAATTAAAGATGTAACTCCAATACCTCACAATGGTTGCAGACCACCTAAGAGAAGAAGAGTTTAACGGAGGTGGACTAGGATATGGCAAGATATACAGGAGCACAATGTAAAAAGTGCAGAAGAGAAGGACAAAAATTATTCCTTAAAGGCGAAAGATGCTTAACAGGAAAATGTTCAATAGATAGAAGAAACTATGCACCAGGTCAACACGGTGCTAATAAATCAAAACTTTCTGAATATGGATTACAACTTCGTGCAAAACAAAAAACTAAGATTTATTATGGAGTTTCTGAATCTCAATTTAGAAAATACTATGAAGTAGCATTTAGAAAAAATGGAGTAACTTCAGATTTATTATTTGGTTTACTAGAAACAAGATTAGATAACGTTGCATATAGAATGGGAATAGGAACTTCTAGACGTGAATCTAGACAATTAGTAAACTATGGAATGCTTACAGTAAACGGTAAAACAGTTAATGTACCATCTTACCAAGTTAAAGTTGGGGATGTTGTTGCTGTAAGAGCAGAAAAGAAAGATAATGCAGCTATTAAAAAGCTTGCAGACTTTATTAAATCTAAGAATATAGTTTCTTGGATCGAAATGGATAAAGATAAGTTAGAGGCTAAGATTGTAAGAATACCACAAAGAGAAGATGTGGATCTTGAAGTAGCTGAGAACCTAATTATTGAGTTGTACTCAAAACAATAGAACTAATACTAACAAAGTTTCAAATGTACGTGTAATCAGAGCGTACAGAAGGAGGATAAATTTATGTTAGAGATGAAAAGACCAGATGTTAACTGTGTAGAGGTTAACGCAGATACATATTATGCAAAGTTTGAAGCTGAGCCTTTAGAAAGAGGGTTTGGAATTACACTTGGAAATTCATTAAGAAGAATATTGCTTTCTTCACTTCCAGGTTATGCAATAAATGCAGTAAGAATTGATGGGGTTTCTCATGAATTCTCTACAATTAAAGGTGTAACAGAAGACGTTACAAATATATTACTTAATTTAAAAGGAGTATGTTTGAAGTCTTCAGACATGGATATAAAAGAAATGAAAATTTCTAAAAAGGGTCCATGTGAGATTACAGCTGCAGATATTGAGACTGACGGAACAATAGAAGTTGTTAATCCAGATCTTCATATAGCTTATCTTGATGAAGATGGTGAATTTAATGCAGTTTTAACTGCTGCAAAAGGAATTGGATATACAGCAGGAGATGTTAACAAAGCAAGTGCAACAATAGTAAATACTCTTCCAATAGATTCTATTTATACACCAGTAAAACAAGTAAACTTCACTATTGACAAAACAAGAGTTGGTCAAAAAGCGGATTATGATAAATTAACACTTGAAATTTGGACAAATGGAGTAATTGAGCCTTATGAAGCACTTTCTATGGCAGCAAAGATATTAAATGAACATCTTGAGATGTTTATAGACTTATCTGAAATAGCTAAGAATATGTCAATAATGTCACAAAAGGAATCTACAAAGAAAGATAAAATGTTAGATACTCCAATTGATGATTTACAACTTTCTGTAAGATCATACAATTGCTTAAAGAGAGCAGGTATCGATACAGTTGCAGATATAATTTCACGTACAGAGCATGATATGATGAAGGTTAGAAACCTTGGTAAAAAATCTCTAGATGAGGTTGTTGCTAAAGTTAAATCACTTGGCCTTTCATTTAAAAGTTCAGAAGAATAAATTTTAAGGAGGAAATAAAAATGCCAGGAACAAATAGACTATCAAGAACAATGGGACAAAGGGATGCACTATTAAAAGGGCTAGTTACAGCGGTTATCCAAAATGGAAAAGTTGAAACTACTCTTGCTAAAGCTCGTGAGGTAAAACCTCTAGTAGATAGCGTAGTTAGTCTTGCAGTAAAAGAAGCTCCAAACTATGAAGAAAAGACTAAAACAATTTCAAGAGCTAAATTAGATAAAAACGGTAAAAAAGTTAAAGTAGAAAAAACATCTAAGAACGGTAAAAAATACCAAGTAATAGATAGAGAAATTGTAAAAGAGACTGTTAAAGTAGACAAAGCTTCTAAACTAGCTGCTAGAAGAAAAATGTTCAAATTAGTTAACAAAGTTAAAGATAGCAAAGGAAACACAATAGATTTAACTGAAAAACTATTTAATGAAATTGCTCCAAAGTATGAAGCAAACAAAGGTGGTTATACAAGAATAACTAAACTTGTTGCTCGTCGTGGAGATGCAGCTGAAATGGCTATAGTTGAACTTATATAGTTTGTAAAACGGGTTACGAAAGTAGCCTGTTTTTTTTACCTTAATTTTATTGCTAACATCTCATTTTATGATATAATGTTTTAGTAGTGAAGCGAGTGGCATTATGGGAAAAAATCAAAATTCAGCTCTTATTTTTTTGATTGTGTTGCTGTTTATTGTAGAGATTGCAATGGCAGGATATATATTATGGGATAAATTAGGTGATACCAAATCAGAAATTAACAGTGACAATATAGAAGTAAATAACGTTAATGTATTTAAACTTTCTTCTATGAGGTGTTTGAATTCTGATTCAAAGTTTCGTTTGTCTGGTTTTGAAAGATATTATTCCGGGTTAAGCGTTTTGTTTGAAAATGACAGATTTTATTTAGAGTTATATCCGGATTCGGATTTAGCAGAAGTGTATCCAGGAGCTAAAAGTGGTGTTAAAGTTGAAATTAAAGGACTAGACACAACTAATGTAGCAGATGAATTTATTTCACATGTTGGTTCAGATTTAAGAATGCCACAAGTACTATTTTTAATGGAAGATGGTACCGTATACAGTGTAGACTGCAGGCAAGCATTAACAATAGGAGATAGTAAAGTTCAAAAGTTAGAACAAATAACAGGAGTAGCTACTATGAAATATGCATATGTGGATGGTACTCCAGCTCAAGTGGTATTAGGCTTTAAGACAAATGGAGATTATTATTTGTTGAATAATTGATAAATCTAATATATTTGCGGCCAAAACTTGACATAACATTTTAATTGTGATATAATAATTGCGTTCTTGTTATAAGAGCAAAATTTAATAATTTTGTGGAGGTAGTAAAAATGGCCAACACTAGAAGAGATTTGAGAGCGGAGCTTAATCGGAGACTGAGCTGGGAAGAGTATAGCATGGCTTCAGAGTATTTGAATGAAGCCGTAAGATACAGTGATCAGGCGTTAACAGAGGATACCGTTGATTACGATAGCCGTATTCATGATTTCCTTATTTGTGCTAAGGCACTGTACATGAATAAAGGCGAATATGCTTGTGCAAGAATTATGGAGGAATACGCAAGGTATTTCTAATATTAAGGCCAGCGTATAAGTAAGAAGTTGATACATGTGTAAAAAAGTAGCAAATATCATTTAAGAAGTCAAAAAGCAGAGGAAATTTTTCCTCTGCTTTAATTATATTGTGTCTTGGTATTTATACAATTTGCCTTAAAACAAGTTAAACTCAAAGAAAATTTGACATAAAACTTAAAATATGATACAATTTAAAAGATCTTTTTTTAAGGACAAAAATTTAATAATTTTGTGGAGGTAATCTAAATGATTCATACCAGAAGGGATTTGCGTTCAGAATTTAACCAAAAAATGAGTTGGAATCAGTATAGTATGGCTTCTGAATACTTGAATGAAGCTGTTAAGTACAGTGACCGGGCGCTAATCGAAAGTTCTAGTGAGTATGATGAGAAAATTCGTAATTTTCTTATTTATGCTAAAGCTACGTACCAGGATAAAGGTGAATATGTTTGTGCGAAAATTATGGAAGAATGTGCAAATTATTTTTAATTTCAAGTTGTAGTATGTGAGTAGTAAAATGCATATATAATAAGTAGGATGGATCTAATAAGAAAGCAGGGGAATTTGAATTTCCTCTGCTTTAATTATATATTATTTTTCTTCATCTTCTTCAGGAGATAATTTTGCAATACTTACAACTTTACCACCTTCAGATGTTCTCATAAGTGTTACACCTTGAGTATTTCTGCCAAGTACGCTAATACCACTTACATTTAGTCTAATTACTGTGCCATTTGCTGTAATTATCATAACATCATCATTATCTGTTACAACTTTTACTCCAATAATATGTCCAGTTTTTTCAGTAGTTTTATAAGTTAAAATTCCTTTTCCTGCACGAGACTGTGCACGGTATTCTTCAACTTCAGTACGTTTACCAAAACCATTTTCTGTAATTGCTAATATGTAATTATCTTTTTCAGTGGTAATAGGTTCCATACCAACTACATAGTCATCTCCAGTTAGAGTTATTCCTTTAACCCCCATTGAAGTTCTTCCAACAGCTCTTACATCATCTTCTTTAAATCTTATTGAAAGACCAGTTTTTGTTACAAGAATTATATCACTCTTGCCATCTGTTACTCTAACATCCACGATTTCATCATCGTCTTTTAGAGTTATGCTTTGTATACCAGATTTACGTATATTTGAGTATTCAGAAAGAACTGTTTTCTTAACAAGACCACTACGAGTAGCAGTTAAGATGTTTAAGTTGTCTGTGAATTCTCTTACAGGTATAACTGCAGCAATCTTTTCATCTTGAGCAAGTTGAAGTAAGTTTACAATAGCTGTACCTTTAGCTTGTCTTGAAGCTTCTGGAAGCTCAAATGCTTTAAGCTTAAATACTCTACCTTTTGTAGTGAAGAATAGTATATAATCGTGAGTTGATGTAACGAATATATGCTCAACGAAGTCATCTTCACGAGTACCTATTGCTGTAACTCCCTTTCCACCACGTTTTTGACTCTTATATGCATCAACTGAAATACGTTTTACATATCCAAAGTGTGTAATAGTTACAACGTTTTCTTCTTCTTTAATTAAACTTTCAACTTCAAAATCTCCAGTTCCTTCAGAATGTGCAATTCTAGTTTTTCTTTCATCTCCGTAGCTATTCTTAAGTTCTGTAACTTCGTCTTTAATAATTTGAAGTACAAGAGCTGGGTTATTTAAAATTTCATTTAATTTTGCTATAAGTGATACAAGGTTGTTGTATTCATCTTCAATCTTATCTCTATTTAAACCAGTTAATGCACGAAGTTTCATATCTAGAATTGCCTGTGCTTGTATTTCAGACAATGAGAACTTCTCCATTAAGTTTTTCTTTGCTTCAGCATCATCTTTTGCACTTTTGATAGTTTTAATAATCTCTTCAATATGGTCAAGTGCTATACGAAGTCCTTCTAATATGTGAAGTCTTGCTTCAGCTTTTTTAAGATCGAAACGTGTTCTACGAATAATTACATCTTGTCTATGTTTTATGTAATACTCTAGTATTTGTTTTAAGTTTAAAATCTTTGGCTCACCATTTACAAGTGCAAGCATTATCATAGACTGAGTACCTTGAAGTTCAGTGTGCTTGTATAATAAATTAAGTACAACATTAGGATTTGCATCACGTTTCAAGTCAAATACTATACGAATACCTTCTCTATCTGAAAGTTCGTGAAGGTCAGAAATTCCTTCAATTACTTTTTCATTGATAAGCTTTGCTATATTTGCAAGCATTGCAGCTTTATTTACTTTATATGGTATCTCAGATACTATAATATGGAATCTTCCTTTAGCATCTTCTTCAATTTCTGCTTTAGCACGTAAAATTACTTTTCCACGTCCTGTTCTATATGCTGACTTTATTCCCTCTTGACCTAATATTATACCAGCTGTAGGGAAGTCTGGTCCTTTAATATGCTGCATAAGTTCGTCTATAGTTATATCTGGATTATCTATTAGGGCACAAATACCATTTACAACCTCAGATAAGTTGTGAGGTGGAATGTTACATGCCATACCAACAGCAATACCATAAGAACCATTTATTAAAAGATTTGGTAGTTTTGCAGGTAGTACAGATGGTTCTAAAAGTCTATCATCATAGTTTGGTACAAAATCTACAGTTTCTTTATCTAAGTCAGATAGCATTTCTTCAGATATTTTGAATAATTTTGCTTCTGTGTACCTCATTGCAGCTGGTGGATCATTATCTATTGAACCAAAGTTACCATGTCCATTTACTAGTGGGTAACGAAGTGAAAAATCTTGAGCAAGTCTTACTAATGCATCATAAACTGCAGCATCACCATGTGGGTGGTAGTTACCTAAAACGTCACCAACGATACTTGCGCATTTTCTGTAAGGTTTTTCTGGCCACAAAGCAAGTTCGTTCATAACGTAAAGAATTCTTCTGTGAACTGGTTTTAGACCATCTCTTACATCTGGCAAGGCACGTGCTACAATAACGCTCATGGCATAGTCTATGTATGAGCGTTTCATCTCATCTTCAAGTACTACAGGCACAATTTTTCCTTCATTAAATTCTACATTATTGTCCATTTTTTGCCTCCTAAAATTCTAGTGTAATTATACAGGAAATTAAGCATAAATGCAACAAATACACCTTGAAAAAAGTATAAATTATGATATAATACAAGTACTCGAAAACGAAGATAAAATGTAGAAAGAGGGGTAAAATTGAAACAAATAGATTATTACAGCTTACTTGAAGTAAATAGAAAGTCTAGTAATGAGGAAATAAAAGCAAACTTTAGAAGATTAGCTAAAGAATATCACCCTGACGCAAATATAGATGACCCTAATGCAGAGGAAAAATTTAAAGACCTTAATGCAGCATACGATACTTTAACCAATAAAGAAAAAAGGAAAAAATATGATAAGCAAAGTTTGAGATTTGGTTACGGTTTTGTTAAAGGTGAAAGCTCAAGACAAAGTGATATAGTATCAGATTTGCTTAGTACTTTTTTTGGAATTGGAAAAGATGCAAAAGGCAAATTAGCTGCTAAAGCCGATGATGTTAAAACAAAAATAGATGAAAGAAACGAGCCTAAAAAAGGAGATAATATTGACGCAAACCTTGAAATAACAATGGACGAAGGATTTTGGGGCGCCGAGAAAAAACTTGCTTTAAAAACTGCTGGAGGGAAAATTAACAATTATTCTGTAAATGTTCCAAGAGGAGTTCATGACGGAGAAAAAATTCGTTTAGCGGCTCTTGGTAAACCTGGAAAAAATGGTGGAAAACCAGGAGACTTAATAATTACTGTTAAAATGAAGTCACATCCATTGTTTACTATAGATGGGGCAGATATACACGCAAATCTTTTTATTTCACATACACAATCTGTTATAGGTGACACAGTAAGACTTAAAATATTAGGAGAAGCTATAGATATTCAAGTTCCTGAAAAAACTAGAAATAAAGATATAATAACTATATTTAATAAAGGTTATGCAGTTGGTGATGACCAAAGAGGTAATTTAATATTGACGTTAAATATACAACCAACAGGAGAATTGACTGAAAGAGAAAGAAAGATATACGAACAATTGCTTAAAGTTGAAAAACAAAAAATTAAAGAAAAAACAAAGATAAAATAATATAACGAGAAGAGTTATTCTTCTCGTTATTTGTATAATATATTTAAATATAACATATATAATAAGTATTAGTCTGCAAATACAAAAGATAATATTTTTTTAATTTTGTTAAATATAGTAAAAATGTTATTCATATGTTTATTTTCTGTTTGTACAGTTGGTAAGGATTCATTCGCTTCAAAGTTATACCTTTTCATAATGTCATTAATTGTGTTTTGAGCTATTTTAAACGTATATGAAGCAGATGGAGTAATATTGGATTCATCTTCATTGCAAAAGCCAATGGAAATGTTTAGCTCTTCATCTATATGAATAATTCCACAATATGCGTTTTTATCATGTTTACATATATTCATTTGCGTTTTTTTGATATTATTCCAATCATTGTTAAAAACGTAGTACATTTTTACATTAGAATTAAATTTGAGATGGCCATTATATCTAATTACTATTGAGCTATTTTTCATAATATTACCAAATATGCTAAAGTTCTCAAATTCAAAATTCTTTTTTATGGCTCCATTTGAAAAGCCTTCTTCACAGCAACATTTTTCTACTTCTTTTTCACACATAATAACTCACCAAACCTCTCTTGTTTGACAACATTTTACGGCAGTATATTACCATTTTCAAGTAAAATACTAAAATGTGACAAATCTATACAAAAGAAGTACTTTTTCTAAAAAATATTAAATAAAATGTGTCAAAAAATTAAAAAATAATTGAAAGCATATATAATATGTGATAACATATCTCAATATAAGGGAGTGAAATTTGTGAAAGACTTAGATACAAATGAGCAAGCTGCAGTGGAAAATAACGATACAACAAAAAGAAGAGCTGCTGTAAGTGTAAGTGTAGAAAATGGATCAAATACGAAAAAGAAGATAATAGTAATTTCTGGTATGATAATATTGCTTTTAGTTATTGCTTTTACAGCTATAGCAATAGTTAATAAGCTTAATAACAATATTTTTGGCAATGTATATTTTGAGGGTATTGATTTATCTGGGAAGACAATACAAGAAGTAGATAAGATTTTATCTGACTACAAAAACAATATGTATAACAGAGGAATAATGGTTTATCACAATGACAATATGCTTTTTGAAATCAATGCTGAAGATGTGGGACTTAATATAAAAACAGAAGAATCAAGAAAAGAAATAGCAGAATTTGCAAGAACGGGAAATGTATTAGCAGATAATTTTAATGTTATTAAGGCATGGATATTTGGAAAAAAGTTTAGTGCAAATTATGAGTACAACACGCAGAAAAGTGCAGTTATTGTAGATAAAATACTTTCTCAAATTGATGGCAAGGTAGTAGATGACTCTTACACTGTTAATGGAGACAAACTGATAATTACAAGGGGAAAAGCAGGTCTTGATTTAGAAAAAGATAAATTGATAAAAGATATTACTGACATGTTAGTTGGGCGCAAGTCATCAGACAAAGTTATTCGCTATGATGTTAGTACTATACAAAGAGAACCAAAAGCTATAGATGTTGATGTGGTATATGCTTCTGTATATAAGGAAGCAAAAGACGCAAAGATAGATGAGACTAAAAAACCACCTGTATATGAAAAACATGAAAATGGTGTTGATTTTGATAAAGAAGAGTTAAGACGCGTTTTAGCACAAGATGGAAATGATGAAGAGGGCAAAGTGATTGAGTTTAAGCTGAAAATAACTGAACCTAAGGTAAAGCTTGCTGATTTGAAATGGGAGTTGTATTCAGATTTGCTTGGAACGTATAGCACAAGCTTTTCTACAGCTTATGGGTATGCGAATAGGAATACTAATATTAAGGTGGCCTCTCAATATATAAATGGTACAATAGTTATGCCAGGAGATACATTCTCTTTCAATAAAACAGTTGGAAACTGTGGTTTAGCTTCTAGAGGATTTAAAATGGCGACTGTTTACTCTGGCGGTAAAGTAGAACAAGGAATGGGTGGCGGCGTATGTCAAGTATCGTCTACTTTGTATAATGCAGTTTTATATGCAAACCTTGAAATTGTTCAAAGAGACAATCATGGATATACTGTTTCATATGTTGATTGTAGTAGAGACGCAACCATTTATTATCCTTATATAGATTTTAAATTTAAAAACACAAGAGAATATCCTATAAAAATAGTGGCACAATATAACAGTGCAGGCAAAATAACATTTTCTATATATGGAACCAAGGAAGAAAATGAATATGATGTTTCAATAGAATCATATGTTTTAACAAGGATTCCAAGAAGTACTACATATGTAAATGATAACACACTAGAAAAAGGAAATAGAGTAACAGACATATACGGGCAGGATGGTTTTACATCTATTGCATATAGAGTACTAAAAAAAGATGGAAAAATTGTAAAAAAGACAGTGCTATCTAATGATACCTATTCTCCTATGAATACGGTTATAAAGGTAGGTACTAAGGAGACTCATGTATCACCATATGGTGAGTAGGAGGATATAGTTGAATAAACTTTTTAAAACAATTTTAATTTGTATAATTGTAGTAGTTTTAGTAGTAGTTATGGCCAAAACCAGTATACTTGAAAGTATAATGAAGTTTGTATTTGGGGAAACTAAAAGTGTCGAAAATACGTTTGATGAACTTTGGTATTTTAGTAAGTTAACTGAACGTGAAAAAGATGTTTATTTAAGAATAGCAAATGCGATTAACAATAATGATGATAGCGTAGTTGTTGTAGGTAAAAATAATTTATCTGCCAGTGATGCTTCAAGGGCATATGAAGCATATATGTTAGACAATCCAGAGTGTTTCTATATAAGTAGTAATTACCAGATGGGAGTATCTAAATTTTTAGATGTTACAAAGATTAAGATTAAATTAACATACTCGGAAAATATAAAAAAGTTAGAAAGCAAAAAGATGGAACTTGAAGAAAAGGTAGGAAGTATTTTAAGTGAAGTAGTTTCACCCGAGATGACAAATTATGAAAAAGAAGTTGCATTGCATGATTATTTAATAGAAAATGTTAGCTATTATAATTACGAAAATGTAGATGATATTCCTTTAAAAAAACATAGTGCTTATGGTGCTCTTGTAGAAAAAGAAGCTGTGTGTGATGGCATATCTAAAGCATACAGTATTCTACTAAAAAAGTGCGGAATACAAAATGTAGTTGTATTAGGTAAAATGGGTAATCAACACGCGTGGAATAAAGTTAAAATAGATGATTCATGGTATAATGTTGATGTTACATCTGATGCTTGTGGAAAAGAAAGAATTGTAAGTCATGTTTATTTTAATTTGACAGATGAAGTAATATCTAAATCACATACAATTGATTTAACATTTCAAACGCCAGAATGTAGTAAGTCTAATGATTACTATACCTGCAATGCTTACGAAATTACAAATCAAGACTTTTTAAGTGATAAAATATCTAAAATAGTTTCTAATACAAAAGGAAATGTGTTGGAGTTTAGAATTGAAAGTAATGCTTACGATATACAAGATGTAGTTCAAAAGTTGTACGATATGGACTTTAATAAATACAAGACTAATAAAATTAAAGAGATGAGTTATTATTACATAGGAAATATATTTATAATTCCAAAGACTAATAAGTAATTTAAAAAATGATGGTTTAAAAATGCCATCATTTTTCATATATATATATTATGGAGAAACGAATACATTATTATATATATAAAGATGATAAATTTATGAGAGAAATATATAATCAGATATTTGACGAATTACCAGATATCGGAGCTATTGAATATATTGGTTCAAAGAGTAAGAATAACAGCCTTAGTTACAAACTCGAGGGATGTAGAGATAAAAGTAAGAATAAAAATTTTGAGAATGAGGAAAAAGAAAAAAATATCAATCTAAATATAGGGCATAGAGCTGGTGGTGATGTTTGTTTTTCTGAAAGCTATGGGGAGGATGTTATTAGATTTTACGCTAATATTGAAGATGTAAAGGTTATAGTGAACAATGGCATGTATAATGAAATAATAGAAAAAATAGCTAAATCTGGCTGCCCTCAATATGAAGATTGTATTCATACATATGGTAATTTAAAATTATATGAAAGTTTTGAAGAAGGTGAAGATATATTTCTAAATATTAATGAATATTGTATTTGGCTTAAAAAGAAGTTTTTAGATACAAGTGTTCCAACCTTAATAAATATACTAGGACCTGTTAATGTGGTTGGTTATGTAGTTAAAAATGAAACTGTAGAATCACCAACAATACTAAAAACAATTGCTATTTACACGTGATAAATTAAATAAAACACCAATAAACTTATTAGGAATACTTGAAAACTATGAAAATATGATATAAAATTATGGAAAATAAAGGAGAAAAACAGATGAAATTTATGGAAAATAATGTAAATGGGGGGGGGGCAAAAAAGCCTTCTAAATAGTTATTTT
>OIYG01001111.1_pt1 | contig 21769 bp, 39 predicted proteins | sample 1587861 | NCBI WGS metagenome assembly OIYG01 (sample SAMN03283272) | human gut metagenome | biome: human-associated habitat; material: feces | host: Homo sapiens | place: Peru | collected 2012 | reverse complement strand
GCGGTGCAAATTGGCATAGCACCGTCCCCCTTAAAAGGATTTTAATGTAATTAGAAAATTAAGTCAATAAAAATACTGTTAAGATTGACATGATAGAACGTATGTTCTATAATTTGACTATCGCTACTGTAGTGTGGTTTTTGTTGGAGGAGATTCTGGTGAATGAGAAAGAATTTTATAGGGAACGGATTATTGAAATGGTAAAGAAAATTGATAATGTATGTATATTGAAACTAATTTACGGATTCGTAAAAAGCGGTTATAATGAAGAAAAAGCAGGGAAATAATCCCTGCCAATTCTCAAAAAATAAATTTTTCAAAAAACTCACACAGCAAATCTTTTTTTTTGGTTGGCAATTTGCTGTACTCAATAATTATTCTCTTAAATCGGGCATCTGCAAGCCCGATTTTCATTGCTATATCGGAATATTCCAAGTCAAAATCTGTATTTCCTTTTTCATCGGTCAAATCCGATTTTCCGATTTTAAAATAATCAGCAAGTTTTTGAATCTTCCCAACATTTGGCATTGAGTTGCCTTTGCACCACATATTTAATGTGGTAGGGTTAATGCCTAAATCTTTGGCTACATCAATCTGCTGTTTCTGATTGAGAGCCATATATTTATTTAGGTTTTTGGAAAAAATGCGCTTTTGTTCTTCGTCTGTCACTTCTTACTTGACCTCCTTTCTGAAATCCATTATAAGCTAAAAGAATAAAAAATTCAATATAAAATTCAATACTTTTGAATTTTGGTGTTGACAATTCAATTTGATTGGATTATGATTATATCACAAAATACAGAAAGGAGTTGAGCAAATGCCTAGAATATCGTTAGAAGCAGTTAGGGTAAATGCTAAGAAAACTCAGAAAGAATGGGCGGAATTACTTGGAGTTTCCAATGCAACAGTAGTCAACTGGGAAAAGGGAAATACAGAACCAAGTTTGTCTGTTTTGAGAGAAATGAGTCGTTTATCAGGTATCCCTATGGATTTTATTTTTGTACCAGATAAATCCAATTAGATTGAATTTACGTATGAAAGGAGATGAAGTGATGAAAGAATTATTGATTTCAATATTTTCACTAGCTGTTTCGATTGTCGCATTAGTTATCTCAATACTAAGGGTATTATGATTGCAGCCACAGAAACTGCGACAGATAAAAGAGCTATAGCAATTGATATTTTTGCATACCTGTTAGAAAGATTAGCTTCTTCCTTAGCAGAATCAGACTGTTTGGTTGCTAGTTCGTCTTGTAATTTGGCAGACTCAGCCATTTCATGTAGTTCCTTGCTTGTCTTTTCAAGATAAGCAGATTGACTTTCCAAAAGTTCATAGGGAGACTTGCCTTCTTCGTACGTAGGAAATTCGATATCAGGAATCTTGTGATATGAAAACAAGTCATCAATATCTGGATAGTTTGGAATGTATTTCATAATAACCTCCGACATTTTTTTGAAAACATTATACCACAGAAAGGAAGTGAGAGGAATGGACGAATTAGAGCAGAAAACAATATTTTCCGTTGAAGTAGCGGAAATGGTAGGAAAAGAGCATGGAAAGCTTTTGAGAGATATAAGAAATTATATTGATCAATTAGCCGAAGCCAAAATTGGCTCGGGCGATTTTTTCACAGAAAGCAAGTATAAAGATGCAAACAACCAGTATAGACCGTGTTATCTGGTCACGAAAAAGGGTTGCGAATTTATTGCACATAAGATGACCGGAGTTAAGGGGACGGAATTTACAGCAAAGTACATTGACCGATTCCACGAAATGGAAGATGTCATCAGGGAACATATTCCTACCGGTCAGGAACTGATTGCACTGGCAGTTGTAGAAGCGCAGAAAATGCTTGCTCAAAAAGAGGAAGAAGTTAAGCAGTTACAGACCACGGTACAGCAGATGGATGCTGTGATTACTGATATGACACCAAAAGTTGATTATGTGGACAAAATCCTTTCTTCCAATGATTGCATGACAGTGACACAGATTGCGCAGGACTACGGAATGAGTGCGGTGAGGTTCAATTCAGTTTTAAGAACAGCCGGCATTCAGAGAAAGGTTGGTGACCAGTGGATTTTATATTCTGATTTTCAAGGTAAGGGTTACGTGAGAACCAAGACCACCGATTACGTCAAACATGACGGAAGCACAGGAACAAAGCCACTTACAGTATGGACGCAAAAAGGAAGAATGTTCATATACAACAAGCTGAAAGAAATCGGAATTGAGCCGGTTGAGGAGGAAATTGCATGAGTAAGGTAATGAAGATGTTTCTTCCTATTATAATATCTATTTTCTTACCGCTGACAGCAAGTGCTAAGGAGAATGACACTATCATTTCAGAAGAAGCACAGGAAGACTGCATAAAGTACGGAGAGGAATACAACATATGTCCTGAATTTCTCATGGCAATTATTGAGAGGGAAAGCTCCGGTGATCCAAATGCTACAGGCGGTGCTTGCAAGGGACTTATGCAGATATCTGATAAGTGGCACAAGGACAGAATGAAAAAGTTGGGAGTTACTGATATTTATGACACAAGAGGAAATGTACATGTTGGAGCTGATTACATTGCGGAACTGTTTGAGAAGTACGGTGAAGCAGCAACAGTTCTCGCAGTATATCACGGTGAATCAGGAGGAGTGGCAAAGACTGAACAGGGATATATCAGCGGATATTCAGAATGGATTTTAGAAAGAAGCGCAGAACTTGAAGAAGTTCATGGAAAATAAGAAAGAGGTGCGAGGTGGCATTTGAATTTATTCTTACATTTATATTTGGAGTTTTGATCGGATTTTCAGGTTGCAATATCGCAATGGTAATAGCGGCTACAAAATACGCAAAAAGGGGGAAACATGAAACAACCAAGAAGATTGACGAGGAATCAGAAAGAAGCTCTTAGAGAGAATGGAATTGATTCTACTGGTTATGGGTTCCATTCCGAAAAAGGCTTGTATTTCAAAGTCATTCATTCAGAAAGCGGACGAATGAAAGTTATACCAAAATATAGGAGAGGGGGAAATAAGGATGAAGCAGACAATAATTGAAATTGGCAGAGCCAGTGAAGAAACTGTTATGGCACTGATCAAAATGGGGATTCTGATAGTGAATGAAACCGGAATCCATGTAAAAGAAGATTAAAAGTAGGGAGAAAGGATTAAAACAATGGAAAAGAATGAAGCAATGAAGTTTGCTGAGGAAATCGATAAAATGGACATAGATGATATAGCAGAAATTGTGAAAAAGTCCAGCATTTATTCTATGTATGCTCGTGAAGTAGAAAAAGGAGTTCAAAAAGAATACACAAGCGAATTATTAATGGGACTTTTTGGTCTTTTTGAAGAATCCCCTGCGAATAAAGCCGCAATTCGGATAGTATCAGAGAAAATTCTGTTTTCTATGTTGGATATGAGATTCAGAATTGAAATGCAAAAAGGTGGTGAAAACAATGAAGGTTAAGCACGTTTTTGCACAGAATTTCTGCAAATTCATAGGATCAAATGTAATTGACTTTGACTTCTATGACAGGACAGAGATTTCAGGTGCAAATGAAGCAGGTAAGACAACGATCAAGAGGGCAATTCAGTACGTCCTTGGCATTAAGGATGAAAGAGGTAAGGAAATCACTGGAATCAGACCGCATGACAAAGACGGGAATGATATGAATGATCTTGAAACAACAGTTTCCGTAACGTTTGATCTTGATGGTGCAGAGAAAACGCTCAAGAAGGTATATCGACAGACATACAACAAAAAAGGTGAGGTTACCGGTAACACTACTGACAGATACATCAATGACGTTTTTAAGAAAGAGTCAGAATACAATGACTATATTTCTGAAAACATTGCTTCCGATTCCAACTTTCAGTATTGCTTAAATTCGGTTGCCTTTATGCAAAGAGGTGCGACAGATAGAAGACGAATACTGGCAGATACTTTCGGAACACATACAGATCAAGAATTATGCGACTTGATACCTAAGTTTTCTCCACTTAAAAAGCTTCTTGAGGATGGGACAGTAGATGAAATTAAGAAAACACTGGCCAGCAAGTTATACGGTAGCCGTGGGAGAAGCGGTACAAAAGGACTTATGGGAATGCTTAATGAGATTCCGGCAAGAATTGATGAGCAGAACAAGGGAAGAATTGACATTGATCTTGCAGAGTTGGAATTACAGAAAAAGGCAATCGAAGAAAGGATTTCCGAAAATTTGCAAAAGCAGACTGACAATGAAAAGTTATATGAATCTTACAATAAGATGTCTGACGGTGTGCTGGAATTGAAATTTGCGCTGAACGGTCTGCAACAGAGTGCAAATTTGGAAATTGAATCCAAGAGAAGCCAGTTAAGGAAGGACTTGAATGGACTGGACAACAAGAAGAAAAACATTGAATACAAGCAATATTTGATTGGAAAAGATGTAGAAATCCTTGTTGGGGAAGTAGAAAGAGCAGAGGAAGAACGGAAACAGCTTGCAGAAGAGTGGAAAAAGGTTAATTCCTTGGAATTTGATGAATCAACTCTGGTATGTAAGTATTGCGGACAGGAATACCAGGAAGAAAAAAAGGAAAAGATCCGGTCTGAATTTGCAGAAAAAAAAGAAGAAGATCTCAAGCGGATAACAGATCGTGGAAATAGTCTTAAAGATAAGATTGAGACTACCAAGACAGTAATTGCGGAGAAAACGGCAGAATATGACGCGCTCCAGGAAGATATTAAAACAAATGAAGCAGAGATTTCCAGTTTGACAGCTGAGTATGAAGCAATTCCTGAATTTGTTGATATTTCAGACACTAAAGAATATAAGAAATTAGAATCTGAAATTGCAGAAAAAGAAGCCGCAATGGAAAAGGAATGCAGTGCAGAAACGGCAAGAAAGTCATTAAAGGAAGAAGAATACCAGTTGCGTGATGAGTTGTACGGGGTAGAAAAAAAACTTGGGATGGCTGCTGTTAATGAAACTATTGACAAGAGAATTTCAGAACTGGAAGAAGAAAGGAAAAGGATAGCACAGCAGATTTCTGAAACACAGGGAATGATTGATCTTCTTAAGGATTTTTCTATTGAGAAAAACAAGCAACTGGAACGTGACATTGAGAAATACATGGAATTTTGCAGAGTAAGCCTTTTCAGACCTTTGATCAATGGGGATATTGAGGAATGCTGTGATTTCTCCTATCTTGGAGAGCCTTACGACAGGAACATGAACCATGGAGCGAGGATTCTTGCTGAAATTGATATTTGCAATGCTTTTCAAAAAAGGATTGGTATTGAAATGCCTGTGATAGTAGAAGATGCAGAATCGGTTGATTTTTGGAGAATACCAATTACGGACAAACAGATTATCGTATTGAGAAGAACTGATACGAGAGAACTTATTGTTAAAGAAATGGAGGAAAATTAAATGAGTGAAGTGTTAGATCTCGCCAAGAAAATGGTAGAACTGTTGGAAAAAGAAGAGGTAAAGACAGGACTTTGCAAGCTTTCTTCCTTAGACGCAGGAGAAACATTTATGGTAGGTGAGCATGAGTTCGTTGTTCTTGACCAATTTATTGATGGAACAACGGCTGTTATTTCAAAGGGATTTATGAAAGAAGACGTTGTTTTTGACAAAGAATATCCTTGTTATGACGATTCTGGACTTAGAAAAATCGTAGAAAAAGAGATTCAGCCAATTATCGAAAAAGCAGTTGGATCAGAGAACATCATACCTACTATTACAGATATGAGAACAGTTGATTTGCATGTAAGGGATTGGGAGGATGCCGAATACAAGGTGAGGCCTTTAACTTTTGAGGAAGCAAGAAAGTACAATGATCTTATCAAAAACAACGATCTTGATGATTGGTGGTGGACGTGTACTCCGTGGTCAACTGAAGAAAATTCAAAATACGGAGTAGTCGTTGTTTCTCCGGGCGGCTATATCGGTAACGTCAGCTGTTGCAACAGCTGCGGTGTTCGTCCATTTTGTATCTTGAAATCTAATATCTTTGTATCGAAGGGAGAATAATATATGAAAAAGAGTTTGGAAGAAAGAGTATCTGATCTAGAAAAGAAAATTGGAATGCTGCATACGGGAAAAGCAATAAAAAGAACCTTTAAAATTGGAGATACATTTGATCTTGCCGATATTGAATGGGAAATTCTTGATATTACAGAAGAAGGATATGTTTGCTTAGGATCCGATTATTCTGCAGGATCAGGAGAAATATTCTCAAACAAGTCAAATGATTGGAAGGACAGTAAAATCAGGTCTATTCTTGCAGAGAAATTGTTACCGGTTATTGGAAGCGAAAACGTCGTGCCTATGTTAAGAAACCTTGTTTCTCTTGATGGTCAGGACGAATACGGTGAATGCACAGATCTGATATCAATTATTTCTGTAGATGAGTACAGAAAATATCGTGGATTGATCGAGAATACAAACGATTACTGGTGGTGGACTTTAACACCTTGGAGTACGAAAAGGAATGGTATTGAAAAAACATTGACCGTTGTTTCGCCGGGCGGCATTTTCGGTAGCGACTTCTGTAGCGACTTCAGCGGCGGTGTTCGTCCATTTTGTATTTTTTCTTTTTTGCGCTTTGAATAAGGAGATTAACTAAGTGGCAACGGAAGAATTGCGTGTAATAGCAAAAGCCAAAGAACTTGCAGAACATACATTGCGGATTACATCAAATTGTAATAGATATCCAAAGAAATTTAGGTTTTCGTTGGTTGATAAAATGCAAAACAAATCATTGGAAATATATGAAATGCTTTTTGAAGCTAATAGAACTGACTTGAAGAGATTTGGAAGAGAAAGATCTGAATTGCAAACCAAAGCCATTACATATTGTGATGAGTTGCTGTTTTATATAGAGATGTCAATGAAATTAAACATTATAAATATAAGCAGCATGGAATACTGGTCAAAGATGGTATCTGATATAAAGCACATGGCTATTGCTTGGAGAACGAAAGATAAAGAAAGGTGATTTATATAGGTTGCATGCCGTTTAAAACCGTTGTTTCTCCGGGCGGCTATATCAATAACAACAACTGTAACAACAACAACGGTGTTCGTCCATTCTGTATCAAACAGGCAGATAGAGTAGGCAGAAAGCCGAAATCAGAGAAAGATACAAAAAGGTGTGCAACCTTCCCTAAATGGGTAAATACAAAGGTTTTCTATATATGTACAAAGATGTTATTTGCGATTTTGAAAATCTGTATAAAGCATATAAACGGGCAAAATACGGCAAGAAGTTTAATGGGAGTTGTGCAAGATTTCAGGCGATGCCACTAGAGTGGTTACACATTCTAAAAGAACAACTGGAAAATCAGACTTATACCGTTGACAGGTACAATGAATTCAAAATATATGAGCCAAAAGAAAGAGTGATTAAATCCTGTTCTTTTAAGGATAAAGTAGTTCAGCATTGCTTGTGTGATGAAATTTTGCACCCGGAGCTTTCATCAGTTTTTATTAAAGAGAACTATGCCGGGCAGGTTGGAAAGGGTACTCATTATGGAATGGATATTCTTAGGTCGCAAATGATTGATTTTTATAATTCTAATGGACTTGACGGTTGGATATTGAAATGTGATATTTCTAAATTTTTCTATCAGATCGAACATGAAAAACTGAAAGATATAGTTGATTACTATTTTTCTGATCAGTATATAAAATGGTTAAACCATTTATATATAGACAGCACTGAAGGTCTTGGCTTACCGCTTGGAAATCAGGTAGCTCAAGTATATGCGCTGCTTATGTTAGACGGACTGGATCATTTTATAACTGGAGAACTTGGTATCAATTTATATGGAAGATATATGGATGATTTTTACCTTATATCGCATAGCAAAGAATATTTGAAAGTGTGTTTGGAATTTATAGAAGAATTTGTAGAAAGTTTGGGATTATCACTGAATGGGAAAACACAAATATTTCCTTTTAAAAATGGAATTTTGTTTACTGGATTTCATCATTACATGACAAAAGATGGGAAATACATAAGGAAAATTAACAGTTGCAACAAAAGGAAAATGAAAAGGAAATTGAGACAATGGGAATCGTTGGTTAAGTCCGGCAAAATGACAAGAGATAAGATGGAAGAGAGATATAGAGCATGGAAAAATCATGCGTTACATGGAAATTGCATTAAATTATGCCATTCCATGGATTTATACAAAGAAAGTTTGGAGGTTGAAAGATGAAAGTAGAAAAGAAAACAACCATTGCGGCACTGACTACGGATGGGACGGAAATAAGTGTTGGAGATACAGTAATTTTCAACTCGTCAGGAAAATGTCACGTTGGAGTTTTTCTTGGGTTCGGAAAGAAAGGATCTCTTAGATTTGGCGGAAAAATTCCGGGGACGGGGATCGGATTTAATGTTTTGCCAAAGAGCATTGATGCTATTTATCTGGCAGATGTACAGGTTGACACAGGTTTTAATGGCATGAACCCACCGGAAGAAAGCGAGGAATAGTTTATGGATAAAAAATTAAAACTTATATACAACCTTGGAATGGGAATTGCTCTTTATACCGTTCTTGGACTGATGGTGAAAATACCGTTGATTGGTCATATTCATACAGATCTTTGGTATATTGCATTTGGGGCGTATTTGTATTTATTTGGAGCTACGGCAGCTATTGTTGGGATCGTCTGTTGCTTATTTGAAAGCCTTTTAGTTGGTGGGTGGGTTCCTATTGGCTGGATGCTAGGACAACTGGTAATTGGGCTAATTTGCGGATTCATGCTTAAAAGGGTAGGCAGATATAAGCGAAAATCTATTAATGTGCTTGCTATTGTGGCATTGGTAACAGCTTCCGTATTTTTAGGCATTGGATTTGTTAAAACGATTGTTGAGTGCAAGCTTTACAGCATTCCGTATGAGATTAAATTTGCAAAGAACGCTGTAGCGGCAATAGCTGATGTGATTCCTATGCTGTTAGGGATTTATATAGGGAAATTAGTCAATAGAAAGAGAGGATAGATGAATATGGCAGAAGAAAAAAAACAGGAGTTGGCAATTCAGGAAAAGGCAGAGGTTAAGGACAGCAGGAATAAAGTAACAGACTACAGCCTTGGAATTTTTGGAACAAGCGACAATTTTATTATGGCTATGCAGATGGCAAAAGCTCTCGCAGAATCTACGATTGTTCCGCAGACATATCAGAAAAATCCGTCTAACTGCCTGATTGCCATTGAGCAGGCGCAGAGACTAAAGATTAGTCCTCTGATGGTCATGCAGAATTTATTTCCAATTCAGGGGAAACCTTCATGGTCTTCAAAATTTCTGATCGCAATGATAAATGAATCCGGAAAATTTGACATGGAATTGCAGTACGAGGAAGAAAAAGACAAGGAAGGTAAGCCTTTTTCGTGCATTTGTTGGACTACTAAAAATGGAAGAAGAATTGATGGAATGAAAGTAGACATGCAGATGGCAAAAGATGAAGGATGGTACGGAAAGAACGGTAGTAAATGGAAAACCATGCCACAGTTAATGCTACGGTATCGTGCAGCTTCATTTTTCTCATCACTGAATTGCCCTGAGTTGACAATGGGGATCCATACAAGAGAGGAAATTGAGGACGGTAATTTTAAAGAATATCCAATTGAATCAATTCAGAATATTGTGCAGAAAGAGATTTCTGAAAACTCTAATTCCGTTGACTTTGAAGAATCTGAAGGCCAGTCAGAACCCGTTGTGGATTATGAAACACCGGAATGCTTTAAGTAGGAAGAAGCGCACTATATGGAAGATATGTCTGCTTGTAAGAATAATAACATGTGAAAAATAAAAAACGTTGTAAGCTTACGACTCACAAGGAGAAAACATGAAACCGAAAAATTTCCCAAAAAATAAAAAGAAGTCATGGTTCACATGGATTGCAAACAGAATATCAGACTTTCTTCCGTGTGAGCATGAATGGGAGGTTTTGGAAGTCGTAAACCAGTCACACGATTACAGCGGATTTAAGTATGCAGTGTGTCGATGCGTATGCAAAAAATGTGGAGCAATAGAATGTAGGAGGTATTTGGCATGATGAAACCAGTAGAAATCCAGAAGAGCTTTTCAGAGTGCAAAATGTGTAATGATATTGCTGATATGTGTAACCAGATACCAGATTGTTCAAGGTGCAATAGAGATACCGGAGAATGGATAGATACAGTTTCTTCGATGTTTGGAACTAAGGCAATCGTTCAAATGAAAGATGGATCTGTGAAAGAGTTTCCAATCAGCAGAATTAAGGTAATCACAAAAAGAATGGAGAAATAGTCGTGAGAATCATTGATGAAATAGGCGAAGGCTGACGGATGGGGAACTATGGCTCCGAAAGAGTGCGAGGGAGAATATTATGAGATCATCAAATGATTTTTATAAGGAGAAACAATGAAACGTGTAACAAATGTATGTGATCGGTGCGGTGCAGAAATAGATGGGGAAGATAGCAGTTGGCTTTGTAAGAGTTTTATGAATATACATGTCCTACATGCCAATACCGGGATATTGGATGGAGTAACAAATGTAGATTTATGCCCTAAATGCAGGAAAAGTTTTGAAAGATGGATGAGAAGTGGAGGGGATTGAGCCATGAATGAAGCTAAACCATAGTTATTTATCATGGATGAATGGCTCGGAGATTCCATTCCTCTTGTGGAAATTAAGGAAATATTTGAGCCTACACTGGATGAAGATTATGATAATTGCTGCAACAGACAAGAAGTATCATTTATGTGAGGAATGAGTTTTATGGTAATTAAATGCCTTGGATCGGGTTCGTCAGGCAACAGCTATTTGCTTAAATCGAGTAGCGGAAGGGTACTTATCTTAGATGCAGGATTGCCAATTAAAGATATTCAGCGTGGACTTGATTGGAATATTGGTTGTGTGGATGGGTGCTTAGTAACCCATTCACATAAAGACCACAGCAGGTCAGTTGAGGACTTAGAATTATTTGGCATACCGGTGATTTCTCCTTATAAAGAAGAAATGACAATGATTAAGAAGTCAGGGATTCTTGGTAAGGAGTGGAAGGTATATACGTTTGATCTTACAACGATTGATGGTAAATGGACTCATACCAATGCAGATGGAACAGAGTGCCCGTGCTATGGATTTCTTATTACTCATAATGAAATGGGGAAATTGCTTTATATTACTGACACGGAATTTTGCAAGTGGCGATTTAGCGGTGTAAATCATATCTTGATTTCCTGCAATTATCAGAAGAAATACGTTGATTCTGACAATCAGACTAAGAGCAGGCATGTATACCGTGGACATATGGAATTGGAAACCGTGAAACGTTTTGTTGAAGCAAACAAGACAAGTGCCTTGGAGAACGTCATATTGTGCCATTTAAGCAAGGATAATGCTGACGCTGATGAATGTGTAACAGAAGTAAAAAAAATCGCTCTTGCGGTCAATGTGGACGTTGCACAGGCAGGTAAGGAATGGACATTGATGAAAGGAGATGAATGCCCGTTTTGAACAGGAATATTAGACAGGCAATGGCAATAGAAGCCAAAAACAAAAAAAGACTGTTGGTGTTAAATCCAAATCTTGACGAAGAAAGCGGAATTTACTTTTTGACAAGGGAAGATGAAAACGGAATTAAATATGCGTATATTGGTCAGGCAGTGCATATCCTTCAGAGACTGGCAAGTCATTTGACTGGATATCAGCACATAGATCTTTCATTGAAAAAGCATGGTTTATATTCTGTTAATAATATCTACGGATGGAAGGTTGGATTTCTGCATTTTTCAAAGGAACAACTTGACGAAAAGGAACAATATTTCATCAGGCAGTATGCTCTTAACGGATATCAATTAAGAAATAAGACAAGCGGAAGCCAGGGTACTGGGAAAGAAAAAATTGACGATTTCAAGCCGGCAAGAGGTTATTATGACGGATTAAAACAGGGAAGGAAAAATCTTGCACGAGAGTTGTCGAGTATTGCTAGTAAGCACTTGTCAATTCATGTAAAAGCTGAAAAGGCTGGAAATAAGGTATCTGAAAAACAATTTGAAAAATTCATGAGCCTTATTGATGAAAATAGTTACAAGGATGGTGATGAAACTACTTAGAATTTGAAATTATAGAAAGATGAGGAAGAATGAAGCCAGAATGAAAGACGAAGAATTTATGGAAGTGTTTTTGCTTTTAAGGCAAGGCGGTATGTCATATGAGGAAATCGCTGAGGACATTGGATGTAGCAAACAGACGGTTCAGAAACGTGTAAGCAGATTAAATCTTCAGAAGCAGAAAAAGTTATTTGAAGATTACAAAGATGAAGTCATTCGTATGTTTAATGACGGGATACCTCAGACAGAAATATGCAAGATTACCGGATTATCGCAATCATGCGTATGGAAAAATCTGAGGTCACTTGGACTAACAAGAGAAAATTTGCATTATGAAGGTGGATATCCAGTTGTTGATGATTCAGATGCGTTTGAAGAAGATCCTTCAAGACCTGTTCCGAGGATTTTTTTAAAACCGACAAGATACAAGGTGAGCAGGTACCAAATCGACGGCAAGGAATATGTGGATGATCTTACTCCATATGTCCTGTATCCGTCAGAGAAAATCGAACTTGAATATTAAGTGAAAGGAGTGAGAGGTTTGCTGGCCAGCGTGAAAGAGCTCTTTACTCCTGAGAACAATGGAATCAGTACAAGAAAGAATGGAACGGCTTGGCACATATCAGAAGATGATTACTTTCATGGCGAAAGAAAAGCAGCCGTATGAGTTTAAAAGGAAATATGCACAGATTCGTGCAGAAGAATTTGCTACAGAATGCAATCGCCGAGGATTAAACTATCATGTTTCGGTTGGAGGATTGGACAGCATCGTTTTATATCTGTTTCTGCATGAGATATGTGACATAGATGCACCGGGAGTCAGTGCTTCGTATCTGGAAGATAAAAGTATTCAGAGGGTACATAAAGCACTTGGAATTATCAATGTGCCACCGTTAAAGCGTGAGGATGGAACCTACTGGAGCAAAGCGAAGGTAATACAGGAGTTTGGTTTCCCGGTTATATCCAAAGAAGTGGCAGCAAAGATAGAACTGTTACAGAATCCATCAGAGAAGAATAAAACAGTGCGCCATGCCATTATTACGGGTGAGACAGGAGAATATGGTGGTTGGCAAAAGGACTCACGTATGAAGCTTAATCACCGATGGCTGAAATTGTTCGGTGGATATGAGAATGAAAATGAGGGATGTGATTTCCAAAAGCCTGACTTCTTAGTATCTTCCAAGTGTTGCTATTATCTCAAAGAAAAGAACTGTGATGATTGGGGAAAGGAGCACAACAGCGTACCATATTTGGGCTTGATGGCATCTGAGGGCGGCAGGCGAGCCAAGAGTCTGCGCATGAATGGATGTAATTATTTTGGAGCGTCTACGATCAGATCAGCACCGTTTGCCATATATGGCAGGCAGGATATATTGACACTGGCACTAGAGATGGACGAGCTCTGGAAGCATGGATTGAAAGAAAAATACCATGATCAACTCTCGAAAAAGGGCAAAATAACAGGGCAGTTTGTAATGCCGGACAGCATCGTACCGGAAATCTATGGAACTATAGAAAAACAGCCAGATGGGACATTATATACAACAAAGGCACAGCGTACTGGATGCAGTATGTGTGGGTTTGGAATCCATATGGAGAAACGTCCACATAGGTTTGATCTGTTGTATAAAGAAAATCCGAAAGAATGGGATTATCTGATGTTCCATATGTGCAAGGATGCAGATGGAAATGATTATGGCTGGGCGAAGGTACTTGATTATATCGGTGTTGGTTGGGATCCGGACACTATCGGTGGAAACTGCAAAGGGCAGATGAGCTTGTTTGACATGATGGAGGATGCGGAATGAAGAATAGTGAATTGAAAGAATATTTAGACACCTTTCATGCTGATGCAGAGGTATCTGTAATCATTGCAAATCCAAAAGAGAGAAAGCGTTATCCATTAAAAGATTATCACGGTGTTACGGATTTAGGTAAGCCGGTATTTCTGCTGGAAGTAGGGAAGCCTGAAAATCTGGAAGAGGAAAAGGATGCTGATATACCGGGACAGATGGAGATCGGGGATATACCGGGGGTGATGCCATGATTAACGGAGAACTGATAGTAGACAATTTTGCAGGAGGCGGTGGAGCATCTACCGGCATAGAACTGGCAACCGGGTACAGTGTGGATATTGCCATTAACCATGATCCAGAAGCGATCAAGATGCACAAGGCGAACCACCCGTATACCAAGCATTACTGTGAGGATGTATGGCAGGTGGATCCGGTTGCAGCCTGCAAAGGGCATCCGGTAGGACTTGCGTGGTTTTCACCAGATTGTAAGCATTTCTCAAAGGCGAAAGGCGGTAAGCCAAAGGATAAGTTTATCCGTGGCCTTGCGTGGGTAGCCTGCCGGTGGGCGGGGCTTGTCCGGCCGAGAGTGATCATGCTGGAGAATGTGGAGGAATTTAAGACTTGGGGACCACTAAACAGAGGACATCATCCAATTAAGTCCAAACAGGGTAAAACCTTTGAAAAATTTGTACAACAGCTTACAGATTTGGGTTATGAAGTGCAGTTTAAGGAATTGGTGGCAGCCGATTACGGTGCACCGACCATGAGAAAGAGATTCTTTATGATTGCCCGGTGCGATGGTAAGCCGATTGTATGGCCAGATCCAACACATGCACCGGCAGACAGCGAAGCAGTAAAAGCTGGCTTACTCAAACCGTATGTAGGAGCATACACACAGTTGGATTTTTCTCTGCCTTGCCCGTCCATATTTGATACCGCAGAAGAAATCAAAGAGAAATACGGCATCCGGGCGGTGCGTCCACTGGCACCTAAGACGATGGAGAGGATTGCGAGAGGACTTAAGAAGTTCGTTATAGATAATGCAGAACCGTTCATTGTTCAGGTAAATCATAGTGGGGCAAAATCGGATTACTGCAAGAGTGCAAATGAGCCATTGAACACGGTTACTGGAAAGCATGGATTCGGAATTGTAGAGCCGTATATGGTACAAATTGGACAGACAGGATTTACTGCAGACAGGAGTAAGGATGTCCGGGAGCCACTTACAACGATTGTGAGTAAGAATGAACACTGCTTAATCAGTCCTACGCTGATACAGTATCATTCTGAAACGGCAGATAAATCCGTCAGAGGGCAGTCTATCAAGGATCCAATTATGACTGTGGATAGTTCAAACCGGTATGGATTGGTTACCTCATTTTTGAGTAAGTTTTATAAAACGGGAATAGGGCAGGACATAAGAGAACCTCTTGGAACGGTAACGGCAAATGCCGGCGGTGGGCACTTTGGAGAAGTCAGAGCATTTTTGATCAAATATTATGGAGATGCTACAGGACAGGATATAAAGCAACCACTTGATACAGTTACAACCAAGGACAGATTTGGTCTTGTCACAATCAACGGTACAGATTATCAGATTGTAGATATCGGTTTAAGAATGTTGGATCCAAGAGAACTGTATGGATGCCAAGGATTCCCAGATGATTACATAATCGACCACGATTATACTGGCAAGACCTACCCTCGTAGTGAACAGGTACGCAGATGTGGAAACGCGGTATGCCCGCCGATCCCTGCGGCGCTGGTTAGAGCCAACCTGCTGGAGCTATGTGTCGCAGAGCGCACGCCGAATATGCAGATCAGAACCGAGCAGACCGGCCAGCTCCGGTTTGCATAAATTAAAGTTTAGTGGAGGTAAAATAAATGATTCATGCAATATGTGACTTTTGTGGAAAAGATTGTGACAGGACAGCAACTTTATTATCAATGACACCTTTTCAGAATTTTGCAAGGTATCATACAGATAATGAACCGTATGGAAATAGAGAAAAAACTAGAAGTTTTGTGATTTGTTACGATTGTTGTAAAAAGCATAACCTTCCGAATCCGTATGAAACATATTCAGGGATTACTAAGCAAGAGGGACATTATGAGAAATGCCTTGATAATTACACGGATTCTGATCTTATCGAAGATAAAAAGTACGATAAGAGGTTTGATTAAACTTAAGATTTAAGTGAGGTATGCAAAATGGGATTAAGTAAAAATGGTTGCAGTTCAAGTATCACAAAAGAGGACTTAGAACACAAATATAAAACTGGTTTTATAGATGGTTTAAAAATGGCTTGTTCTCTTATACTGGAAACCTTAAAAGACCAAAGATTTGAAATTATGGATAATAAAGTCGATGGTTATGAAATAGCATTAAAGACTATTGATGATAGCATTCAATCAGTAGAGAAAAGGTTAGCAGGATATAGCCAGAAATAAACTAAACTGAAATTTAAGGAGTAACGCTTATGAAGAGTGACATATTATCTTTTGAGTTTGTAAGAATCAATCGTGCCAGAGGTAAAATATGCAAATGCAATCCACCACATTATGAAGTAGATACCACCAACAGGATAGTTACTTGCAGCGATTGCGGAGCGGTTATTGATGCATTTGACGCACTTGTACATTTGGCAGAAATGCATGAGGATATTGAGGAAACTCAACAAAGGATGTTATCCAAGGCCAAGAGTTATGCAAAGATGGCAGACGAGGAATTCCAAAGAATGAGAAGAAACAAAGTTTTTAGAGATATGGAAAGTAATTATCGAAGTGGTTTGTATCCAATATGTCCCCAGTGTATGAAAACATTTGATCCTGTACATATACAAAGCTGGACAAGACATAACTGAAATTTACCGGAGGAAATGTGAAATGGGAATGACAAGCAATCAACTTGCCTTAGTACGATATGTGGCTGAAAACAATATACAAAAAGCCAAAGATGCAGCTCTTTGCTGTTGCGCTGATGATACAACTCAGAAAAATCATTATGCAGTCACAAAATATCAAAGTTTGTTACGATCTGGTGGAATGAATCTTATGGAGCTACCAGCAAATGTTTCCAGTTTTGCAACGATGGAAGATCTGACAAATACATACTTAGAAAGCAGATATTATCTGACCAATGAAGAAAAGGAATTATTCGAACTGATCAAGAACATGAATGATGTGAGTTTACAGCTTATGGAGAAACAGATCCCTTATTTGAATGCAACATTGCTCTATGGCGAGAGCGGAGTCGGAAAGACGGCTTTTTCCAGGTATGTAGCATATAAGCTTGGAATGCCGTATTTATATGTGAATTTTTCAAGAATGCTTGATAGTTATCTTGGTGGAACTGCAAAAAATCTCACTAATCTGTTTAATTTCATCAATCAGCAACAATGCGTTGTAATGCTGGACGAGATAGATAGCCTGGCAGTAAAGAGAGAATACGGTGGTGGCGGTGCAAGCGCAGAAGTTTCCAGAAGCACTACATGTTTATTGCAGCTGTTAGATTCCGTTACGAATGACCACGTAATTATCGCCGCAACAAACCTCATGGATGATGTTGATACCGCAGTGAAGCGTAGATTTACAGAAAAGCATGAGTTACATAGGCTTTCAGCGGAAGACAATGAGCGATTTATCAGACAGTACCTTGATGATGCAGGATTTTCTTATGATTTGGATTCTGTTAGAAAATATGCTACAGAAAATCATTCACAGGCTGAAATTATGACACATGTAACAAGAAGTATTGCCAGTACGCTTATCAACAAGGGCGAACTGGTAATGTTGTAAATTAAAGTTTAAAGGAGTAACAGATAATGTCAAAAAGAACACCAGAGAACTGCGGAATTATAAAAAAATGGGGAGAACCAGGGCGAGACGGTAACGGTCTTTGTATGGGTTTTTAAAGAAGTGAAATTGATGATGAGCCTTGTGAACCCTGTAAAAAGTGTAAATATTGCACAAGCAATGAAGAGATTAAAGTTTAGAGGTGGAACGTTATGGATGAAATCTTATACTGCTTATGCAGTCATTGCGTAGGAATAATGGACGGATGGAGACCATTACCTGCAACAATAATAGCGAAAAATCTTGGAATGAGCGTACACAAAGTCAGATACCATCTTAGAAAGTTAAAAGCAAGAGGTCTTGTTAATAGCTGTCACGATAGTGGAATGACAGAGGACGGAGAGGTGTTTTGCTACTGCGGATGGACGATAACAAAAGATGCATTTTCGACAGAGGAATATAAAAAAGCATACGAAAAGGAAAGAGACATCTGCAAGGAGTGTTTTAATATTGACATTGGAGAAATTGGCTAAACTAAAACTGATTAAAGTTTAGTGGAGGTACAAGATGAAAGAATTTCCGATTATGAAGAATAATGGGAAGGAATATATTCCTTACGATGTTATTAAACCGCATGAGGAACAGGCATTAAAAAACCACTGCGGACAGACATTAGACAGGTTGGCAGAAAGAGGAGGTCTGTCTTGGGCGGAAGCGTATGCGGTTTTAACAGATAGTAAATTTCCTAGTAGAAAAGAGTATATTTCAGAAGAATTTTATGAGAAAAAAGTCAAAGAGATAGTATCAAATACAGAGTTAAACTGAAAGGAACTATGGATATGGAGTGGAAAGAAGTTGAGCCAGAACAGAATGATTGGGAAAAGCAATATGATGTGGTTGCCTATTGCGGCGATGTTACCATAGGAAGCATTGTTTATTGTGGTGAAGAAATAGGATGGCAGTCAGTGATTGATGGTAACATGGATTTCATGGAAGCAGCATCCTTAGAAGCTGCAAAAGAGGAAATGCTTGACAGGTTGGATAATTATTTCACAGATCAGATCAATTATTACAAGGAACTGCAGGAAAGTCTTGATGATCCTGAAATTTAAGTAAATTTCATTACTGTAGGGCTGTTCAATTCAGCTTGACAACGGCATAAATGTGGATACTAGTTTGTGATTTATGTGTCAGTGGGGCTGTACTAGGTTCGAACCCTTGACATGGTGTAAGTGGGCATGACAGTAAGAAGATACATATACAGGAATGGACAAGATATAACTGAAATTGGAGGTAGAACATGGATCAGAGATGGATACCGGTGGCTGAACGGTTGCCGGAAGAAGGAGAAGATGTTCTTTTATGGTTTGAATGTTTAAGCCGTGAAGATTACGACTGGCATTCTACATATGGAATAGGGTATCAATTTGAAGGACATTTTCATATTGATGGAATTGGTAAGAAACATGTTTTTGCATGGCAACCGTTACCGGAGCCGTACCGGGAAAGTGGTGATAAAAATGGCAAGTAGAGAATTGTTACACGCAAGTAAATTAAATGATTTTGAGAAATGGATTGAAGAACAAGGATATATGATTCTACCAACGAGCAAAAATCCATATGAAGTTTTAAGAGCCAAAAAAGATAAAGATACAGTAATTATCTATCGAAAAAAGGATAGCAAGGAACATTTGTCAGTAATGGATAAGGATTATTCTTTAATTCGTAGATTTATCAATGAAAGCAAGAAGCAAACCAATGCCGACAGGATCAGGTGCATGACGGATGAGGAGTTGGCAGATTTTTTAGTGACAGTGGAAACATACGGTTATCACGACCAGAGCATATCAGGAACCTATGAGATGAATGAATGGCTCCGGGCGGAAAGCGAGGGATAGTATGGAGAGATTAACAAAGCGGACAGCAACCGGAGTTTTGGTGAAAGAAGATTACGGAGAAAAAGCGTTAAAAACTTTGTATTCATGTAATGGTGAAAAACCAAATCCGCATTATACGAATTGCGATGAGGGCTATTGCGCGATGGAGAAACTTGTTGCCTATGAGGATGCCGAAGAACAGGGACAATATGGCAAGTGGATTCCGGTAAGCGAGAGACTGCCGGAAGAACTTACACCAGTAAATATTACATGGATAAATAGAAACCCGGAGAAATATTATGCGGATATAAAGGATGTTTCTTTTTCAGCTACAGGTATTTTCTATAGTGGAGAGTGGTATTGGTGGTCAGTAGTAACTGTTGATTATCTTTTGGAATATGGAAGGTATGACGTAGATTTGGTAGATAAAGATATTGAAATTGTCGCATGGATGCCACTGCCGGAGCCGTACCGGGTATGTAAGGTGTAGGATGAAACAGTGTTGCGGAACGTGCAAATGGCACAGTTTTGAAAATATCAGTGATGACTGGGTATGCGTGAACAATGACAGTGATTATTGCGCAGACTGGACGGGATATGATGACAGTTGTGAAGAATGGGAGGGAAAAGATGACGGAGAATGAAGCAAAAGCAGTAAGATATATCGAGAATATCAAAAACAATGCAACGGCAACTCTTGACCATATTGCCAAAGAAGAACCCAATGTGAGCCCGCTTGTCTATAAAGGCAGAGAGGAAAAGGCGAACACTATATTGGTAATGGTGGAAGAGTTAAATCAGTACCGGGCAATCGGTACACATGAAGAATGCCAGACAGCAATGGAACTCTACAAGGAAATTCACAAGCGAAAATTTACACTTGAAGCCGTGGAAGAGTACATGAAGTTTGAGGATGAATGCGTAAGAAAGAACTTTACTTTTAAGAGTTTACTTGAAGCGAGAGAAAATCAGACACCAAAGAAGCCACAGTTTAACGGTGGAAACTGGTACAGATGTCACAACGGTTGCGTGGTGCATAAAAAGGAACTTGAAAGAGATTTTTATTGCCCGAATTGCGGACAGGCAATAGATTGGAGTGAAGAAAATGAAGATACTGAATGATTCATGAAAGGTGGTAGAGTGAATGCTGACACAAAATGATATTCATAATTTTTTGGTGGAACATATGTCAGTGCAACAGAAAATATATATTTCAATGAGATGTGGCAATGATCCTAAGAAGATAGAAAAGTCAGAGAAAACTGTAGCGGAATTATGCAATATTATCGGCGGTGCTGGCCTAGAGTATTTGAACAAAAGGATATAATAACAAAATGGGTATGCGCTTGGCAGATGCAAAGATGTATTATGCGATGCTGTATGTGCTCCAACTTGGAGGAATTTAGATGGGACGATTGATTGATGCAGATATGCTCAAAGAGATTTTGCTAAAACGTGTTAAAACACCAAGAAGTACAATGGAGATAAAACGTGACATTATTCCATTGATTGATGATCAGCCAACAGTTTTTCGCGGAACTCAAAGCATGGTAGATCAGATTGAGAAAGCAAAAAAAGATGCACTTAGTCAGGTTTGCTTTCCTCGGTTTATCAAGAAAGATTTACAAGAATTTGTTGATATTTGCTTTGATGAAGCCATTCGAATTGTGAAAGGTGAATGAAGCGCAGAAAAGTTAGGAATAACGATTGTGGTCAGAATTTGATTAAGGAGATCTTATGGGAGAACGTAGAATGTTCAATAAAAAAATAACGGAAAGTGATGCGTTTCTTGATATGCCAGCAAGTGCGCAGATGCTATATTTCCATTTTTCTATGAATGCAGATGATGACGGATTTGTAAATAGTCCAAGGAAAATTCAGAAGATGTGCTGTGCTTCTGATGAAGACTATGAGATGTTGATTGCAAGGTCTTTTATCATTCTTTTTGACAGCGGAATCATTGTAATAAAGCATTGGAGAATGCACAATTACATAAAATCAGATCGTTACAAGGCAACGAACTACGTTGAGGAAAAATCACTTCTTGGTGTTAAGAAGAATAATTCTTATACTTTGGATGAATCTCAGATGGTTAAGCGTTGTGATACAAATGAACCTGTAGATATTAAGGAGACAAAGAAAAAGGAAGTTTATTTCCCGAATGATGAGCAGCTGGAAGAAGCATTTCAGGAGTTCCTCACAATGCGTA
>OIYG01001110.1_pt1 | contig 21773 bp, 29 predicted proteins | sample 1587861 | NCBI WGS metagenome assembly OIYG01 (sample SAMN03283272) | human gut metagenome | biome: human-associated habitat; material: feces | host: Homo sapiens | place: Peru | collected 2012 | reverse complement strand
TCTTATCTTGGCGGACGAGCAGCGCAACGGGAGCCACCAGCCCCTTTCGGGGAGGATTGTAAATATTCTACTACGATCCCCCGGAAAGGTCAAGAGCCGCTCCGGGGGATTTTTGCACACTTTTTCGGAAATCCACCCCGAAACTTCCCTTGACACGGGCGCGAAATTGTAAAGAGTCACCATCTTTACAAGAAACGGAGGATTTGAAAAAGTGACAAATAATTTTGAACAACTCATACCCGCCAACACCGCCAGCCCCGACCGTATCACGGTATCGGCCCGCGACCTGCACGCCGCCCTTGAGGTGGGCGCAGACTTCCCGCACTGGTTCAAACGAATGTACGAATATGGCTTTGAACATGGGCGAGATTTCAACCCAGTCAAAATTGACCGGGTTCAATTTGAGGGCAGCCGCAAAGTTACCCGCACCGTTGACGATGCAGAAATCACCATTGAAATGGCGAAAGAAATTTGTATGCTCCAGCGCAGCGAGAAGGGCAAACAGGCGCGGCAATACTTCATTCAGCTTGAAAAGGACTGGAACAGCCCGGAAAAAATCATGTCCCGCGCTCTCCAGATCGCCAACGACCAAATTAGAAGCCTGACGGCGCGAGTCGAGGCCGACGCCCCCGCCGTCCGCTTCGCAAACGCCCTCAGCTCTTGCGATACCAATATTTTGATTAGAGACATGGCAAAGCTCCTGAAGCAGTCAGGCGTGGACACCGGCGAAAAGCGATTTTATTGGACGCTTCGCAACGACGGTTTTCTCATTAAGGGCGGCAGTGATTACAATATGCCGACACAAAGAGCCATGGAAATGGGACTGTTCTTCGTCAAGGAAACGCCCCGTTTCACCAAGGAAAGCGGCATCATCGACCGCGTTACCACTGTAACGCCTAAAGGACAGCGCTATTTCCTGAACAGGTACGCGGCGGCCACGCTTGAGCCGTCCAAGGCATAACGCGAGGGAGGGCGAGAACATGAGCGAGAAACAGGCGCGGGAACTGCTGGACGGGCTGACAAACGAGGAAAAAATCAAACTCTACGAGTTTATATTGATGCTACGCGCAAAGCGGGGATAAAATCCCCGCCGCCTCTGGGGAGTTGGGCGCACCAGCTCCACCCCATCGAGAAAAGTAAATTCGTTCCCTTGACACGGGGAACAGACTACACAACAGGAGGAACACAAAATGAACACCAACAAAACCGAATCCATCCGCTTTTTTTGGAACGGAATCAAGGTAAACGGCGGGAAGCTGATCCGCTGCTTCTACTTCACCGACAGCAAAAGCGACAGCGTGACAATAAGCGCACGCGATTATGCCGACCTTCCCCGCGATATGTTCAAGGTTAAGAACGAAACCGACCTTTACACCGACTATTTTGACAGCGACAGCGCCACCCTGACCCCGGCGCACCCTCTCTACAAGTACGCCCGCGCCGCCGCACTCAAATCTGCCATGCGCGGCGAGCCTGAGTATATCGCCAAACTGGAACAGGACGCCCAGGACGCCCAGCAGCCGGGCCGCTACCACTGGCGCAAGCCGGAGGACATCCGCGCCGAGATCGACCGGCGGCAGGCACAGCTTGACCGCAACGCCGCCGAGCTGGCCACCCTGCCCAAAGGCCACCCCACCGCCGCCGACGTGGAAGCCGTCCACGAGATGAACACCGCCGCCGAGTCGGCGCGGCTGGCGCGTGAACACGCCGCCGAGCTGGAACGCCGGGAAAAGGCCATCCGCACCCGCAACGAAAACCGCGCTTTCATCGAACAGACCGCCGCCGCACACCCCGTCAAGGACGGCGCCCCGGTCGTCACCGTGGAATGGAGCGAAAACGGCGCTTTTGACGATGGTATGAAATTCTCCGTCGCCGCCGCCGAGATCATTTTCAAGACGCTGGACGAAAAAATTTCCGCCGACCAGGAACGCGGCTATGACAAAACCAGCTTTTCCATTGCGTATACCGACGCCGACGGCGAGCCGAGCACCTATGAAGGCCGCTATGACCTAGGCGACAACGACGGCGGACTCATCGCCCACATTCGCAGCTTTGGCGCGTTTCTGCGCGACAAGGGCAATTTTGGCAGCGGCAAGCCCACCGCCGAGGACAAGGAGACCGGCGCGGCCATCGTCGCCGTGGCCGACCTGCTGGAACAGTACACCGAGGGCGGGCGCGTGGTCTCCGTCATGCCCGCGCCCTGGCTGGAAGAATACAAGCGCCGCAAGGCTGAACAGGCGCAGCAGGAGCAGGAACAGGCCCGCCAGGACTTCGCCGACATTCTGGAATCGGTGCAAATGCTGACGGATGAACAGATTGAACACGTGATTTTCGCCATCAGCCCCACCGATAAAGAGAAAATCGACGTGGCCCGGTTTTTCTTGCAGGAGCTCAGCCGCCGCGACGAGGCAAACGCCCTGGCGGTGTTCCGCCGCTGGAAGCGCGGCGAAAATCCCGAACAGCCCGACTAAATCGAACAGGGGCGGCCCAGCGCCGCCCCGGAAAGAAAACGAAAATGTACATTACCTTCATGGAAAACGGCGAGCACCGTTATTTGGGCCCATATATTACGATCACGCCGGACGGAGTGTCCCCGCTGCACTCTGCAACTTATCGAGTACAGACGGAAAACGGCACATTCTCCCGCGTCTGCGTTCCTTTCTATCACATGATTACGGCGGTGCGCTATTAACCTGCCGCCCGGCCCGCTGAACTGGAAACCACAACAAAAACTTGAAAGGAGCGTTTCCCCATGCGCCAGACCTTCAAAATATGCACCACCGCCGCCCGCTTCGGCATCTCTGAACAGTGCGCCGCGCTGCAGCGCGACCTGCTGACCATCCCCGGCGCCGTCAAGGTGGAATTTGATCTTGATGGATTTTATGACCACATGGAGCAGGTGATCCTGCTTGTGAAATTCGACATCCCCGCCGCGAACAGCAGAAACTATTTCCGAGACCTGGGCGCCCTGCGCCAGGGCGTGATCGACACCGCCGCCCGCCACGGCCTGACCCGCACCCCGGACACCATCGAGAACTACGGCGAACACCTGTATTTCGTCTTTCACCACGACAGCACATGGGAACACCCCGTGACCGAACAGACCGACTAAACCACCACAGAAGGAGGACACCCCATGAACACCGAAAGTAAAAACTGGATATGCACCGATCCCGACTGTGCCCAATACCGCCGCCAGGCGCCGGAACACGGCCACAACGTCTTTGAGCTGGCACAGGTAAACCAATACGGCGCCGGCCTGTTCCGCGTCGCCCATGGTTTTGTCTATCTCGACAACGACTTAGACGGGCACGAGCGCGACTTGCTGTGCGAACTGTACGACTGGGACACGGAGATCATCAACAGCCCCGACTTTAACGCGATTTTGGCCGAGGTGGTTTTCGAGACGTCTGCCACCAAGTACGACACCGACGCAGAATTTTCCACCTATACGGACGCCGCCCAGGCATTAGGCCGACTCATAGGCGTTGACGTTTCCGCCATCATCTGAACAACGAAAGGAGCAACCACCATGCCCACCATCAAGAATCCCATCCCGGAGGCGGCCACCGTCCGCGCCCACTGCGACGCCATAGCCGACTATGCCGCCACGCTGAAAGCTGTTATTGCAGGCGACCCCACCGGCGACACCGCCACCAACGCCCTTTCCGCCATCCGCCACAGCCTGGACGAGCTGGAAGCCTACGCCGAACAGCGCCGCCAGGAAAACAGCGAACAGCGCGACGATACCCCCTATAAACACGTGTATTTCCGTCTGGACTCCGGCTATGTATGGGGCGAGGGCATGGGCCAGAGCAAAACCGAGAAGTTCTACAGCGACATTCTGGCGCTGTTCGAGGCCGACGGCTGGACCATCAAAGAGCCGTACCGCCAAGGCAGCGGCGCCACCGTCGCCAATGGGAACAGCTCCCTTTATATCCACCCGCAGGAGGCCAGCGGCTACATCACCGAGGATTTGATCCCCGCTGTTTCCGCCGCGCTGGAACACGGCTGCACCTTCGAGCACTACGCCACCGACATCTACGATACCGCCTACAACTGGACGGCCCAGCAGTACCGGGAGTATCTGAACAGCAAGCGCGGCGACATCAACGCCGCCCTGCTGGAAGCCTTCAAAACGCCCCGGCGCAACCTCTATAAATTCGACTACAACGCCCTGCCCGTGGTCATCAGCAAATTCCACGTCCAGCGCCTTGACGGACAGAACGGCCATTGCACCGGCGACATCACCGAGCAGGTGATCCGCGAAATGTTCACCGCTCTTGTGAACACCGGCAAGATCGACCAGGGCGCGACCAAGAACGGCACCGCCTACCGCACCGCGCCCCAGCGGCGCACCTGACGAAGAAAGGAGCCACCCATGCCCACACGGATCAAGACCCACACCGCCGCGGCCACGGAGCAGGAGCGCCAGCAGCTCCTCTCCGCCGCTGCCGCCCTCCGCACCGCCGCGCCGTACCTCAACGCCGAGCAGCGCCAGCGTGTCTGTCAGGCGGCGAACAACTGTATTGAACAGCACCGCCGCACCATCCACACCGCCGAGCTGGCCGCGCTCATCGCCCAGCGCGACGCCCTCACCGCCTGAACACCACACGAAAGGAGCACCACACCATGACCCCCGAAAAGCTTTTGGAAAATCTCTACGCCATCGCCTATTCCCTCCCGGAACAGGAACGCCGTTTTTTCTGCGCCCTGGAACCCGCCATCGACCCGAACACCCACGGCGAGATCAACGCCGGCCACCAGCTGGCGCTCCTGGTCCGCGCCATCCGCACCGACATGGCCCAGCAGTACCAGCGGGACGACAAGCGCCGCACCAGTTCCACCGCCTTGCGGCGCCTGTACAACGCCTCTGTTTCCAAGCAGGGCGGGATCCGTTCCCACTTTGCCGGCGCGTTTCTGGACGAACAAGGCCGCCAGTGCATCACGGACGGCTTTACCCTCCTGCGCCTGAACACGCCCTCTACCGCGCTGCAATGGGCGCCGCCGCCCAACGACCCTCACGTCTACGACACCATACCGGAGCTGCTGAACAGCGACGGCGCCACCATCACCCTCAACCTACCAACTGCCGCCGAGGTACGCGCCAAGATCGCCAGCGACCGGGCAAAATGCAAGGCCGAGTCCCACCCAGCAGGGGACACGCTCTCCACCTGCTTCAGCTGGGGCGACGGCCTGCCAATGGTAAACGCCCTTTATCTCCTGGACATTTTGGAGGCGCTACCCGGCTGTACCGCCGCCTGCCGCCCCGGTGAGCTGTCCTTGGTCTATTTCCACAGCCCGGACGGTGACGCACTCATCATGCCAATCCGCAGGCACATCGCCAACAGCACCGACGAACAGGAGGAACACAACGTATGAGCCACATCTGTAAAATGACCGGCATGGAGGCCGTGCTGCCCTGCGCCGTACCGCAGTGCCCCGCCTACGGCGATTGTGCAGCTGCTTATGCCAAATCCCAGCAGGGCTTCCAGCTGGAACAGCACCCCAAAACAAACCTTGAACACTTCCGCGAGATGACCGCCGAGCAGCTGGCGGCGTGGATCATGTGCCCCTACTCCATCGATCCCGACACCTGCCGCTGCAAGGAATGTCTCAAGTGCTGCACCGACTTCCTCAACGCGCCCTATGACGGCTTTGATTTGGGCTCCGAACAGCAGGAATAAAACAACGAACAGGAGCGCCAAAAACGCTCCTGCTTTGTCGTAATTTCCACAAAATGCCCTTGCTATTGCCGCCTAAATGTGCTATTCTGACGGCAAGAACAGCAAGGAGGCCGAAGCCTGCATGACCTGGGACGAGTACACCGCCGCTGCATACAAAACACTGTCGTACAGCGAAAATGACATTGGAGACGCGTTGCGCCGCGCCGCGGAAGCCGCCCCGGACAAAGAGGACTACACCTCCCGCGATCTTCAGGTCCTGGAACTATCCATCCGTCTCCGCGCCCTGTACCCATCTCCGGGAGAACAGCGCGAATAATAAAACGAAGGAGGAACAACATCATGGCATTGATTACCTGCCCGGAATGTCACGGTCAAGTCAGCGACAAGGCCGCCGTTTGTCCGCATTGCGGATATCCAATCGGTGAACAGCCTCCCCGGCAAACCGAAGGCAAAGCAGAACAGGCAGACAATGCCGAACGTCAGTTTTGCATCGACCGCATACACGCCGGCAAGGTCTACATCCGCTGTAAATGCGGCAGCACCATCGAAAAGCCGTTTTCCTTTATCTCTCGGAACAGCCAGGAAAGCTACACGCTGAACGAAACGCTAACCTGTCCTCAATGTCATGCGGAAGCGTTGCCCCGAACGGTGCTGACACGCACTCCAAATGCGGCCCAACCTCAACCACAGTCTCCCGGCAAAACTACCGCCGACAGTCTGCTTGTCCAATGTGTCAACTGCGGCAAGATGACCAACAAATATAAACTCAACTGCGAGTGCTGCGGCAAACCGTGGAACCGTGTTTCCGCAGCTACCGGCGAGTTCTACATCCTCACCGTTTTCCCTGGGATGGTGGATCTGTGCTGTAACAGCTGCGGCAGGCACTTCTCCCGCGACAGGAAGTTTTTCAACGATACCATTTCCACCACCGCTGTTGTCAAAAATCCGCTTTCCTGTCCTTCCTGTGGGCGCACCCTCTTTCCCGGAACAGTAGTGCGCGTCAAGACCATGCCTTCGGTTTCTACGGACAACGTGCCAAAAAATCTGACAAAAGCCAAAAAGCCCAAAAAGAAGATTGCTATATCCGTCGCCGCTATTGTTATCTGCGCGGTGGGCGTTTATCTCTGCACCAAACCGATAAATACCCCAAATTATACGACCGGCAAAAAATCTGAAAGTGCATACACCCATTCTTCCGGTTCGTCATCTTCTTCCAGCTATTCCAGTTCCTCCAGCAGCAAGTACGATGAAGATGACATCAAGGCGGGCGTATATGTTCTTGCGAAAAAATGCGTCAAAAATCACCTTAAAGCTCCGTCAACAGCGGAGTTCACAGAAATGTGGAACTGCGGGTTTTCCAAGGGCGACGACAATATATACATGATGACGGGATATGTGGACTCGGAAAACAGTTTCGGAGCTATGCTGCGGGAACAATGGAGCATTATGGCCGAAGTAAACGGAGACAAAGTGTCTCTTGTTATGGTTACTATTGGTGATCAAATGTACTTTGATTAACACAACCCCCGCACGGCTGATACCGTGCGGGGGTTTTATTTCAAAGAAACATCCATTTCACAGAGGCGGCAATAGCAGCCGGAAACGCTACCGCCAAGATAACTGGAATCAAGCATCCTGACTGCTCCCCTCCAATTGGGACAAAACAGTTGCTATGGTTTCCTCTCCTGTTATATGTGCAATATTCATTCCTGGCGCACATCTTACATGTCTGTTGCCCCCGATTTGCCGAATTCGCGCGGTTTCTGAACCCGAACGAGAATGGCCTGTACATCAAAACTCCACCCTTTCATTAAATTTTTGAAAATCTATATTGACTTTTGCCAGACAAAATGCTATGATACTTTTGCCAGACAAAAGCAGGAGGTGAAGAACATAGTGTCTGCTGCCAAAATGGGTCGTCCTACTGACAATCCGAGGCCGCATAAAATCAGCATCCGCATCAACGACGAAAGCAAATCCACGTTGGAGGCATACTGTTCCTCCCACAACGTCAGCAAGACGGAGGCCATAGAACGCGGCATCTCCATGTTGAAAAACGACCTAAAGTAGAAAACTCCCTCTTCGCGGTTAGTTTGCCGACCGAGCGCGAAGAAGGAGCCGCCAGCACCGCACGGGTGCCGTCTAAATCTTATTATAGACGACGCCCCTGCGAAAGTCAACAGCTTTCCGCAGGGGATTTTTGCGCTCATTTCTGGAAATCCACTTTCGGAATCCCTTGACGCGGCGTGTAGTATGCTGACTACCAAAATAAACCGAAAGGAGATTTTCACAGATGAATGACCTTATCACCATCGGCAACACCCAGTTCACGGCTAAGACGCTGGACGGCAATCCCGTCCTCACATTCCGCGACATCGACGCTATTCACCACCGCCCCGAAGGCAGCGCCAGAAAGCGCTTCAACGACAACCGCCAGCGGTTCGCGGAGGGAGAGGACTATTTCAAAGTAACCTGCGGGGAGGTGCGTCCGTTTTTCGGACAGACCCCTCCAAACGGTTTTAACCCCAACGCTGAAATAATCCTCATCACCGAATCCGGCTACCTGATGATCGTCAAGTCCTTCACCGATGATTGGGCGTGGGAGGTGCAGCGGAAACTGGTCAAGACCTATTTCCGCGCTAAGGAGCTGGCCGCCAAACAGCCCAAGCCCATGTCCACCAACGATTTGTTTGAGCTGCAACTGAAAATCAACCGCGAGTACGAGAGCAAACTCAATGCGCTGGCGGAACGCGCCGACAGCACCGACCGCAAGATCAGCACCATCACCGACGTGTTCGCTGCCCCTCCCACCGACGAGGAACACTGGCGCGACGTGATGAACCGAAAGGTACGCGCCATGTGCGAGGAGTACGGCCTGAACTACCACACCACCATCGGCGAAATGTACGCCGAACTGGAGCGCCGCGCCCACGTCAACCTTTCCACCCGGCAGAAGAACCTCCGTGAACGCATGCGTCTCGGCGGCGCGAAGTACGCCCAGCGGGAAGCTGTCAGCAAACTGGTGGTCATCTCCCAGGATGCAAAGCTCCGCTACATCTACGAGGCCATTGTCCGCGAGAAGGCCGCCCAACTTGCCGCTTCCCGTATGCGCTGAAAGGAAAATTACAATGAATATCGACATCAGTACCTCCGAAAAACTCCATGAATACCTTATGTCCCTCGTGGAGAGGGAGAAAAGAACGGGAGTTCCGTCATCCGCAGAGGAACTTGCGCCCGCCATCGAGGAAATGTTCCGACAGCAGGCAGAACTCCAGCGGAGGCTTGACAAACTCTCCAAAAGGAAGAAAATCCCCTTTAACAACAATGTGCCCATTCTGTTGTCTGACAAGTACAAAACGTTGGCAACGGAGGATCAGGTAGCTATATTCGGAGCTCTGTGCCTGCACCTCGTCATGGCTGTTGACAGTGCTCGAAACGGTGATTTCAAGGAGGCCAATTTGCACATGATCACTGGTGGCATGGAGCAGGAAGAAGCGAACTGCCCTTCCTATATGGAGCTGTGGATCGCCATCAGCAGGTTCATTGATGCCCTCCGGGATGGTATCGTCAGTTTTGATACCCCCGAAGAAACCGCGTGATTACGCCCAGTATACCCACATTCACATCATACACCATTTATACAATAGGAGGTACATATACCATGACAGTCCGCGAAATTTGCTCCGTCCTTGACATCGGCGACGGCGTGAAGCCCAAGATCGAACTCACCTTTGGCTCCAGCGGCGTTCCGTTCAGCCCACAAAACGACCTTGAGATGATGGCCTACGGCGATTTTCTCATCGCAACTTGCCACGTCTGGGAGGGCGGCGTGGAGCTTGTCCTCATGCAGCAATTCGTCAAGAAAGGATGTGCAGCATGATCCCCTCCAACATTCATCTGGGCGATACTGTCACCCGGCACATCGAAGCCACCAACCGCAAAGCCACCGGCAAGGTCGTTTACATCCACCCGGAGGGCCGCTACTACACCGTTGAATTTGACCTCGGTCTATACAAATTCCGCGAGTCCTTCAACACCTGAAAATTTTTTCAAAAAATTTCAGAAGTTCCCTTGACACGGGGCGCATACTTAAAATTGCCGAAGGGGAGACCCCTTCCCCGACGGCTTCGGTGTACCCCCCGAATTATATAAGCCCTTCCGTAAGAAAGGCTGCACCGGTATTACATCCATTCTTCCGGTGTCCCCAGCGCAATTCTGGCAGGAACGCGGCCACAAGTGGCGCAGGTCCCTTTCCGCCGCACGTCAGCTCGCCCACCAGGACGTAAACAAGGTGGGGATCCGGTGTCGTAGCTCAGCTGGCAGAGCAGCTCATTCGTAATGAGCAGGTCGTGGGTCCGATCCCCACCGATACCTCCAAGCCGCCCGTTGGGGTTCTCGTGCGAGTATCGTAATATGGCAGAGAGGCCCGCCGCCCAGTCCAGCCCATTTCGGGCATCTGGAGAAGCGTCGGGGCTGCCGGCTAAATGGCGTCACCCAGCGCCATAAGAGAACGAGGCTTCCGCCGCGCCGCCAAAGCGGGATATGGCGCGGCACCCCCCTCATGCAGACGTAGCTCAGTCGGTAGAGCACGCAGCGTTCCCGGCGTTGCTTCCCGTCGTTGGTTCGAGTCCAACCGTCTGCACCATAGGCGTGACCTCTTGCCTCGCAGCCGCACGGAGCGTAAGCCTGCGAAAGTGGTCTTTCCTGTGCGCTGTACGAAAGCGGCAGGACGAAGTAATTTATGTATTGGCTGGCACCGGCTTTGTAAAGATGAACGGATGCGACCGACGTACCGGCGCAGGGCTGAAAAGTTCCGTGGTTGGTTCGGGTGCCGGCGTGTACGGCGAAAATCCGAGGCGAAACCTGTTGATGTGGAAGCGGCGTGGTGGCGGCTGTCTTTGGACAAGGCCGCCGTGTAGGTCAGTAGCCATCCGCACCGGCACCCCGCCAACTGTGTCCCCGCAAAATTCGCAGCGTTAGTGTTCAACGGTCAGCACATCGGCCTTCCAAGCCGAGAGTGGCGGTTCAAATCCGCTACGCTGCTCCATGCCCGCCTGATGGATGACTTCCCCCGTCAGGAATGAAACCTCCGCATCTGGCAGCGGTGTCGCCGGGTCGAACCAGCCGGTAGCATGATTTGGGCGTGACAGCGAACGAAGGAACGCCCCACCTCATCGGGGAGGCGGGCATCCCCCCAGACCGTCCTCCCCACTCCCTACGCAGGAGCGCCGTTGGGGCGCTTGCACGGCACACACAGAAATCTCCTTTCTGCTGCTGTTGTTCGGACACATCAACACCTCCAATGTTCATGTTCTATTTTCCGTGCGCCGGCAAGCCATGCGGGTTCGACTCCCGCCTCCTGCTCCATCGGACGCGACAGGCGTCCGCGGTCCAGATAGGACCTCCTTTATAAATGCTGCGGCTGTAAGAAGCAGCACCGGGTTTTGTTCATTTTTCCCGGCTCCTGTTGGAATACAGGCAGGCCAATCTCCTTTCGATGGGCGGCGCGGTCTGGGCAGCCGCGCCGCCCGCATACGGGGGATTAGCTCAATCGGTAGAGCAGGCCGCTCATAACGGCCCGGTTCCGGGTTCAAGTCCCCGATCCCCCACCAGCCGCAAGGCGATAAAACATTTCAGCCTAAAATCTACAACAGAAAGGAGGCACATACCATGACCAAGAGCGAGTTTATTTCCACTCTGGCAGCAGCGACCGACATGAAGAAGTCCGACGTCGAGCGCGTGATCGCCGCCGCTGCCAACACCCTTACCGGCGTCATGCGTTCCGGCGACAGCGTGAATATCTCCGGCTTCGGCATCTTCACCAGCAAGGTCCGCGACGCGCACCCCGGCAAGAACCCCGCTACCGGCGAGGCCATCACCGTCCCCGCCAAGCGCGTAGCCATCTTCAAGCCCGCAAAACAGCTCAAGGATGCCGTCAACAGCTGACGACGCAGGGCCGTACCCACACAAAATATCCCACATTACGAGCCGGACGGCACACCGCCCTCCGGCTTGTTTTGCAAACTATATTTCCGTTGCGTTTTGAATATCATCAAGCACAGCCGGCGAAAAACATAACACGCTTTGCAAAAGCACAACAAATAACCCAAGACACACTTTGCAAAACTTCTTACGAAAAGGAGAATCCTGACATGATCTACTTCGATAACGCCGCTACCACGCCTGTGCTGCCCTGCGCGTGGGACGCCATGCACGCCGCGCCGGAGGGGAATCCATCCAGCATCCACGCCGCTGGCCGCGAGGCAAAAGCCGCGCTGGAGAAAGCCCGCGCCACCATCGCCCGGTGCATCAACTGCGACCCCGGCGAGGTCTACTTTACCTCCGGCGCAACGGAAAGCTGCAACTGGATGGTCAAATGCCTCCGGCTGGAGACCGACGCCATCAACTACAACGGCACCGTTCACCACGCTGTCAGCGAGGCTTCCCGGTCATACCTCGTACCCATCGCCACCCACGGCAAGCCCTCCGCCATCCTCTCCCTTGTCAACAATGAAACCGGGCAGATAAGCGATGTGTATGCTTTCCGCCGCAACAACCGCCCCCGGCGCATCGGCATAGACGCCACCGCCGCCGTAGGCCACATCCCCGTGGACTTCAAGGCGCTGGGTGCGGACTACATGGCTTTCGGCGGTCACAAGTTCGGCTCCCTCAAGGGCATAGGCGCGTTGATCGTCAAGGAGGGGTGCCCCATCGCCCCCATGATCTTCGGCGGCGCACAGGAGCGCGGTATGCGCGGCGGCACGGTCTCCGTCCCCCTTGTCAGCTCTATGGCCGCCGCACTCACATGGCGCTCCCTCCACATGGCAGAAAACGAGAAAACTATCCGCGCCGTCGCTCAGGAGCTTATCATTTCCCTTGGTTGCCACCGTGTGGATTTCGACATCAATCTGCCCGACGGCAAAATCAGTAAGGATTGCGCTCCACACATCCTCTCCATCCGCTTCCCCGGTGTCTACGGCGCCGCCCTCGCCGCCGCCCTCAGCGTAAACGGCGTCATGGTGTCTACCGGCTCCGCCTGTTCCTCCGGCGACAACGCCGCCTCCGCCAACCTCATGGCCAGCGGCCTTACCGAGCAGCAGGCACTGGAGACCATCCGCTTCTCCTTCGACTGGTACAACACCACCGCCGAGGCATCCGAGGCCGCCGGCATCATCGCCGATATCGTCCCCACACTCCGTCGCGGCTAAATTTTGAAAATTTTCTCAAATCCCTTGCACAAAATCCGTATTTGCCGGTAGACTATACTATGACAAAATTCTGTAAGGAGGACACCACCATGTCTATGAATTTCAAAAAACTGGAGCAGTACCTCGCCCTCAAGGACACCGCCGATCTTGCCAAGCGCTTCGCCGCCTCTGTTTCATCCGCTGATCCTCAGAGCGACAGCACCCACGCCTCCGTAGCATTGGAGCTTTCCCACCCCGCCGCGCTGGTGGATACGGAGAAATCGGTATTTGCCGCGCTGTGCTCCTTCTCCGACAGCATTTACATGGCCGCCGGCGAAACCACCATCCGCTTCACCTTCGCCGTGGAAAGTATGCAGAAGGAGGAATGACCCCATGCTCGTCACCAACGTTATAAAGCGCGAATACCCCTTCCATGTCCGCCGCAAGCGGGACGGCGAGGAGTTCGTCATGCTCATTGAGGCGGAGTCCGAAGCCGCCGCCCGCCTCCTGCTCCCCGACACCGTGGAGCTGGTGGAAAAAACTGAAAAAAGTTCTTGACATTTTTGTTGCTACGGTATATATTTAGCGTAGCAACATGAAAGGAGGTTTGAATTTGGTTGCACCGAAAGGCCGCCCCAAATCCGACAACGCGAAAGATTACATGCTCCGCGTAAGGCTGGACAAACCGACCCTCGCAAAACTGGATGAGTGCTGCAAAGCGGAAAATCTGTCCAGATCGGATATTGTCCGCAAGGGAATTGAGGAACAACACGGCAAGATAAAGAAATAACGGTCTGCTGCCAATCCTGCAAGAACGCCAGCAAACCGTTATGCGCCACAGGAGCGAACTCCAGTGGTAAATCTATCCTACCACACGAGATTGCTCCCTGTCAAATGAATTTGAGAGGAACATTTACTATGAACGATTTGTTGACTATCAGCAACGGCCAGCCCACCGCCAGCAGCCGCGACATCGCGGAGCACTTCGGCAAGGAGCACAAGAACGTACTACAGAGCATCGAAAACCTCACGGCTGAAAATTCAGCCCTGACCCAAATGTTTTTCAAAACCTCATATATTTCCGGGACGGGCAAGGCTTACCCCATGTATCTCATGAACCGCGATGGCTTCACCCTGCTTGCTATGGGCTTTACCGGCAAGGAGGCGCTGGAATGGAAAGTTAAGTACATCAACGCCTTCAATGCGATGGAACAGGAACTCCGCAACCCCAAGCCCATGACCGCCAATGAGATGTTCTCCCTGCAAGCCCAGATCAATTTGGACAACGAGCGGGAGATCAAGGAGCTGAAAGGCCGCACCGCCGAAAACGAAAAGCGGCTGGACGAAACCAACCGCAAATTCGACGCCGTTACCACCTTCGTCACCTCGCCCCTCACCGACGCCGACACATGGCAGGAGCGCATGACCCGCCACATCCGCCGCGCCGTGGAGGAATTTGGCCTGAACTACCAGCAGTTCCACGCCAAGCTCTACGAAGAGCTGGAGCGCACCGCAGGCGTAGACCTCAAGTGCCGCCAGACCCGCATGAGAAACCGTCTGTACGCCGCCGGAGCCACCAAGACGGAGTGCAGGGCCGTGTCCAAGCTGTCCGTCATCGCCGCAGACAAGAAGCTCCGCGCCATGTTTGAGACGATCCTGCGTAACGAGATCGTGCGGCTGGCTACCAGCCGTGCCATCGCTGGTTGAAAGAGGGAGGAAATTTATCATGACAGTCCGTGAAATCTGCTCCGTTTTGGACATCGGAGACGGCGTGAAGCCCAATATTGAACTCGCCTTCGGCGCTAACGGCGTCCCCTTTACCCCCGCCAATGACCTTGAGATGATGGCCTACGGCGATTTCCTCATCGACTCCTGCCACGTTTGGGAGGGCGGCGTGGAGCTTGTCCTCATGCAGCAGTTCGTCAAGAAAATCTGAAATGAATATTTATACACTTCTCAATAAAGGAGGCCCCGGAAGATGGGCAGAAGTAGCCGTGCGGAAATGAAATTGTGTGCCGCCACAGATTCCTACATCAAAAACTGCGCCGCCACCGGCGCGTCTCCCCGCACCGTCGAGGCGTACACCGCCACGCTGGAGAACTTCGTCAACTTCTTCATCGAGTCCAAAGAGAACTACGCCGACCCATCCTACGCCACCATCCTTTTGTGGCGCGACAACCTGCTCGAAAGCGGATGCAGCACCTACACCGTTGCCCTCTACGTCAACCGGCTCCGTACCTTTTTTGACTACGCCAGCGACCCCGAGTGTGGCGGCTGGTACGACCACAACCCTGTCTCCCGCCGTCTGACGCCCGACACCCGCAAGACCGCCCGCCGTCCCTATGATGTGCTTCTCACCGACCAGCAGGTGATGAAGCTTTGGCGCAACGACAAGCCCGCCACCGCCAAGGCGAAAACATGGCCCCGGAATTACGCCATCGTTATCATGCTTCTGACCACCGAGCTCCGCAACGCCGAGCTTCTGGACCTCACCCCGGCGGATCTCCACTGGGAGGACGGCGAGCTTTCCGTCGAGAGCGGCAAGGGCAGCAAGTTCCGCCGCATCGAGTTTCCCGACATCGCCCAGTCCGCCGTCCGTATCTATCTGGCCAGCGGCATCCGCCCGAAGGACCTTCCCGACACCGCGCCCCTGTTCGGCAACACCGCGCCAAAGGGCTGCTTCGGCCCTCGTACCGGCGATGAAAGCCGCGAATGGCAGCGCGGCTCCCGCCAGTGGCTCTCTACCCTTGTGGAATCCCACGTCAGGGCCGTCACCGGCGTTCCCAATATCCGCAGCCACGACCTGCGCCATGTAGGCGCCCGCATCGACCTCAACGCCGGTATGAAGCAGGAGGAGCTTCAGTCCAAACTGGGTCACACCAACCCCAACGTCACCCAGCGCTATTCAGGCCGACTTCTCTCCCGCACCGGCAAGCGCTCCGCTGCCCTCGTTCTCGAAGCCCGTGAGCGTCAGGCGGACATCAACGCCAACATTTTGGCCGGGAGCGTGCAAAATGTGTGAAAATTTGTCACCCGCTATTGACGCGCCGCGCCTTTCGTGCTACAGTGAATGTGATGCAGTTCTCGCTACACACGGATTGCATCTCCCGCTTTTCAAGTCCTCCCGCCGCCGAGTGTTACCCCCCCTTCACTCCCGACGGGAGGCATCTTTCTGTTTCGCCCGTAAACGCCCTCTGTGGTGTTTCTTTTTTACCCGTCAAACTACCCTCCTGTCAAAGTAGAAAGCCCCCTGTGACGCTCTGTGCGCCGCAGGGGGCTTATTTTCATTTCTCCGGTAGATTTTGCCTATCGACTTATGCGCCCTGCGGTCACTTCACCCGTTCCCACGTGCCCCTGTCACCGTCCACGCCGCACAGGATGATGTTGCCTTTTTGTACCGGCTCCGCAGGCTTCGTCTCCTCCACATACGGGATACCGAACCACTCGCACAGGCCCTTTGCAGCGCTCTCCGCCACCTCCACCATGTGCTCGTGCCACCAGCCGATGTCCTCCGGGTTGTCATGGAAAGCGTGCTCCTCGTAGTAGCTCACCGCGTTCGGCACCCGCAGCTCGTACCACTTGGCGTTTGGCACCAGCGTCACCTTGCCGGGGTACACCAGCTTGCGGTGCTTCACCATGATCTCGCCCAGCCTCTTGCCGTTCTTGGAGTAGGTGTAGTACATGGGATTGCACCCGCTGACCTTCGTCTGAGCCGCCCCGTTGCTGACGGCGTTGGTGTGGCTGACGTAATGCACATCCGCGCCCCATGCGTTGCTTTCCGCCACGTTCTGCCGCATAATGGCGTCGCCGTTCTCGCTGCTCATGGGGGTGCGGCGGTAGCCCCGCTTCGTTTCGATGCCGCAGCGGTTCAGGATGGGCTCCAGGATATCGATGTACTCGTTGTTTTCCAGCGCCTCATAGCACTGCTTCCCGCCCGGGCGTTTGTACACGCACGGATTGGCCATGTGCATGGCCGGGGACAGGTAGACCTTCGGGGCGGCCATTTACATAGCCTCCTCGTCCACCGTGGACTTCTTGTAGCTGGCGCTGGAGATGCCCAGCAGAGCGCCCAGAAACACCGTCACGCAGGAGATGCTTCCGGCCACCTGCTCGATGTACGGCCAGCCCCAAATGCTGCCAAGACCCACATACAGGGCACTCAGCGCAGGCAGCACGATCATGACCACCCACTTCATAACGTCATAAACCTTGTTGTTCAGCTTCATAGTTTTATCCTTTCCGGCTTTACGCCTCTCTCTTGATGGGCAGCTTTCTTACTTCCTCCATGACCCTTTTTGCACTGCCGTTGCCGCCCATCTTTTCATACGGCTGATACAGATAGTCATTGAGGTTTTCGTACTCGTCCTGCGTGATATAACCCCGGGTCACGTACGCCATGCCCAGATGGATGATGCGGTCATGCGCCAAACCCACCAGCATCTTCCGCTCTGCGTTGTTTTTGTCCGCCCGCTTCGATACCAGTGCCCACAAGCCGCTGCTTGTCAGCATCGCTACCGCCAGCGGTACGGCGATCTGCTGTACCCACGGTTCCATTCGCTCTCCTTTCTCACCCATACCACGGCTCACTGCCACCCGTCTTGGGTGACAGCGCCGGCTGGGTGCTTTCTATCTCTCCTGTGCCGCCCGGTGCGTCTGCCGTCTCCTCCCCGCTGCTGGCTGCGATCCTCTGCCGTTCGTCCAGCATCTGCACCGTATGCGGGTAGCAAGTACCTGCATACAGCGTCAGTGCAATGATGCCGCCGATGATAACAGTCAGCAGTAGGTGGTACAGCGCCACGGCCTTACGCACTGGCAGTTTCCGTGGTCGTCAGGGTAGTGGTCAGATCGCCCTTATAGAGGATCAGCGTGTTCTTCAACCCCAGCGTCACTTCGGACGCCAGCGCAAACACAGCAATAGGCAGCCCACCGGTCTGGGCGGAGAACAGGCCGATGTGCGTCGCCTTGCCGAACTGCTGGCCCTCGTTGGGAGCATCCCACGTCAGGTTTACAGCGCCGTTGGTGATAGAGCCGCTGGCTGCGGCATCCATGTCGGCCTTCAGCCGCTTATAGCCCGTGCTGGCCTCGGGCTCGGGGAACGCGGTGCATTCTCCCGCCGAGCTGATGGTCGGCGCTGCCGTGGAGAAGCCCAGATAGCAGCCGCCGCTGGTGGGTATGAGGCTCGTGCCTCCGCTGCCGAAGCGACCATACAGCGCGTTCAGGATGTTGTTGCGTACATTCGTGCTTACCATAGTTTTTACCTCCATTTTTGAATTTTTATAACTGTTACACACATGTAATAGTTTTTACTGTTTGTCCGTAGACAGCCCAGCATATCTTGGCACTCTATGTGCGCGATAATAAGCCGGACGATAAAGAGTAATCATTGTATCACTCCTTTTTCACAATTATACGGCAACAATATTGTTGGCGTATGTTGCCCAGTTTGTTGCTGCCACCCATGTATCATACAAAGCAGACGGAACAAGAATTTTTGTGGATGACAAAATGCCTGTAAACACATCTGTTCCAAGAGTAGGCACTTTATTAAATTGGCTAAAATTGTATTGTGGAATATAGCAGGAACCAAAGCACCTATCTCCAATGCTGACAACACTGCTTGGTATTGAAATAGATCGCAAGGAGCGACAATTATAAAAAGCAGCAATACCAATGCTGGCAACACTGTTGGGTATTGAAATAGATTTTAGAGAAGAACAAGAGCTAAAAGAATTATCTTCAATACTGGTAACACTGTTTGAGATGGAAGCATGAATAAGCGTCTGTGCCACTTTTTCAGTATAATAACCAATTGTTCGAGATGCTATTGTGTTGCCGTCGCAAGTGATAATATAATCACCATAGTCAGCATAAGTGTGAGATGTCAATGCGTCCTCTGTACCATCTCCCCAATTTTTGTTGCCAACCATCTTGCACGTGATAGTAAGCCCAGACGCCTTTGTGACGCGAATATGAAACTCTGTAAGCCCAGATGCAGTGGTGTACAATGCACCTACTGCCATCTCTGCATTAGCGGCTTTAATGTCCTCAAGCGTCCAATTCCACTGCTGAAATACAAGTCTGTCATGGGCTGGAGGGGTAGGCAGCTCTGTCTTGCTTGCAAGGTCTGACAATGCCCATGTTTCTACTACGGTTCCGTCGTAATCAATGAACGAAACACCACCAGCAGCACCGCCGCCTCCGCCAGCAACATTGGTTGTGACAGTCACCTTCGTCATCGCATCATACCCTGCATCCGGCGTTACCTCTGTGGTGCCGTTGGAGGTGATGGACACTGACTTCTCCTGCATGGTAGGCGGTAGCTGGAATATAACGTCACTACCACCGTCTGCCGCCGGAATTTTAATCTTTGGCACACCGGTGTAGTCAATTTCTGCCCCAGTTCCGTCTTTAAGTTTTATATTCTTTCCAGCCATACGCCCTCCTTATGTAACGCTCAAGACGCTGTCTGCATCTTGCTCTGCCGAGTATACCTGCGTAATGCGAAGCGTACCGTCTGCCTCCTGCACCGGATATTCCCAAGGCAAATACGCCGTACCAACCGCCTTATACGCCAGCGTCAGTCCTGCCAATGCCAGAGCTTCTGCCAGTGTCAGCACCTCTGGCTGCGTCTGCGTCTCCGCCGCCAGCTGGCCGGCGGTTTGACCATCAGCCATTATCAGCGTTTCCGGCTGTATCGCGCTTCCAACGGTAAACCCAGAAGCCACGGCGCCGTCCGCGCCATCACCGGCTTTGCCTTCTGCCAAGGCGGTGATCTGCTCCCCGCCGTCAAACTGTCCGTCTGCAAAAAGCACTGCGTCACCGGCAGAAGCAGTCTGCACCAGCTGAAGCGCAGACGAGGCTTTGTCATCTAACAGCGTCGCTGCTACGGCAGGCGGTACGGGTGTGGTCAGCGTCAGCGAGACACCGGCCTCGGTGGGCAGAAGCACCAGCGCAACCGCAGGCGGGATCGTTGTCTCCATCGTCAGTTCATCGCCCACTGTGCCAGCTGGAACTAAGCCAAGAGCTATCGCTGGAGGTACAGGCGTGGCAATCTTCAGCAACTCCTCTATCTGCTGCTTGTTGACGATAATGTCCTTGCCCAGTGCCGTACATTGCAACAGCAGGTTCTCCATTGTCGCGCCGTTGGACGTTCCTGCCGCCGTGGGCTCCGCCGCAGTCAGCAGTGTCAGTAGCTCCTCAGCGCTTCCGTCGGCCATACCGTGAGCCTGCGCCGTTACGTTGGCCGTCATAGCCAGCGTTTCAGCTGCATCCCCCGGCAGCAGCACCACAGCCACGCCGTCCGCCGTGTTCTCAAAGGCCAGCTGCGCGTGGGCTTCTCCGGGGATCCTCTTTACGCCCTCCCGCACCACCAGCTGCGCACCCTCCGCGCTTCCTGTCTCCACCCACGGCACCGCGCATATCATGGCCTGCTGCCGCGTGTTGTCCTGCACCTGCGCGGTAATGCTCCCATTGATGGCAATTTTCAGCACATCGCCCTTCCTGCTTTTCAGGAATAGCTGCTTCCCGCTCAACGGAAGGGCAAACAGCTCGTCTCTCCGCGCCAGTGTGTCGCTGTACTCCGCATCGGCTCCCACGTGTCCCAGATAACCGTTCAACGTCCCGCTCTGGTAGTTAGCCGGATCCATTTGCATCGTGGGATACCGGGTGAAGTTCTCCAGCAGGCTCGGCTTGTTGTTGTTGCTCACCGTTCCGCTGCTTACGTTCAGCGAGAACCGGAAGATGTCGTCCACCCGAAAAACATCCTCCGCCTCCTCCGTGCAGACCAGTATCGACCAGTCCCACAGCACCGGCGATATCCTACCGCTCACCAGCGGAGCCGTCACATTTCCCTCCGCAGTTTCTCCGAATATGTAGTAGGTGTACACACCCTGCGATGCCGCGCCGCAGTCTATCACGCTCTTTTCCGTCACCGGTACCGTCGCCGCAAGAGCAAGGTTTTCTCCCGATGCGTCGGCGCGGTACACGCTCCAGCTCTGCACCGCTTTATCCGTGCTCAGATTGCCTGCCTGCAGCCCCTCGGCAAAATTCGCCAGAAACAGCGTGTTCGTCGTGAATACCGGCTCATACCCGGCCTCGCTCATCAGCGCCTGCACCACGCTGTCGCCCAGCGTGCCGGACTCCATCCACAGGTAGTCGCACCGGCACTTGTTTATCATGGACACCCGCTTCACCGGCGCCGCTATTATCTCCGGAGCGCGTGCCACTTGGAGAGATACGGCGGCCCTTACGCGCCCGTCCACCTCTCTTTCCTTGTTATATAGGAACGTTCCGCCGCTCGTGAAGGCCACCGTCACCTCGTCGCCCACTTCAAATCCACGCATCAGATGAGGAAACCGCACATATCGACTGGTTGTTTGCCCCGTCGTCCCAATGAATTTACTCGTGCTGATGGTCATGCTGCTCTCATTCAGTATCACAGACACGTTCACGCGGTACCCGTCCTGATTCACCCCGTTGCCTATGGCAAACAGCGCCTGTGTATTCTGCTGAAGCACGCCCTTCCACACAACGCTCACCGGCGGGTCGAACGCCATCCCCTCTCCGGACACCTTGTCCCAGCTGACGCTTCCGGTGTTAATGGTCAGCACACCGTTTTCAACGGTGTAATCGCCCGTGGCCGTACCCGGTATGTCATACGCGCCCGGCCACGATACCAATACGCCGCTCTGCGCCCTCCTCGCGCATACGGACACGATCCCCGTGTAATCCGAAATGTCGTACTGCACCCTGAACTCTACCCAGCCCGTATCAGCGAGCACGCCGTTGGACGTCTCCGCCGTACACCGCACGGCGTATACCCGACCGGTAAACAGGCCGTCGTAGTGGAACCGCAGCAGCGCCGTCGCCACGTTTCCCGTGTCATACAGCGGCTTGTCCG
>OIYG01001104.1_pt1 | contig 21905 bp, 28 predicted proteins | sample 1587861 | NCBI WGS metagenome assembly OIYG01 (sample SAMN03283272) | human gut metagenome | biome: human-associated habitat; material: feces | host: Homo sapiens | place: Peru | collected 2012 | reverse complement strand
CAAGATCCCCGCTCTGCTGGAGCAGGCCGGTCTCAAGTAAGCCATAGAACCAATTACAGCCACAGCGGCCAAAACCGCTGTGGCTGTTTTCAGAAACGAGGCAATGGGAAATTGTCCTCAAATTGACGATATTATCATCCTGGAAAGATGATTTGGGGGATTCTACATGAAAAAGTTTCGAACTTCCATCAGTGTGACCATTATGATTTTTGCCGCAATCGGCGGCTACTTTGCCGGTGCAACCGCAAACGAGGGCATGGGCGGCGCAATCCTGTTTGCCCTGATTGCGGGCTTGGGCTGCGTCGTTTATGCCATTGACAATCAGGAGAAATAAGGCTCAGGCTTCCTCCTCACCAATGACCTCTTTCGCAATATAAATAGGCCGTTCCTTGCTCTGCTCGAAATTCCGGCCCACGTACTCGCCGATGATGCCGATGCAGAACAGCTGAATGCTGGAAAACAGCAGCAGCAGCACGATGATGGTTGCATACCCCGGCACGGCAATGCCCCGGGTCAGCTTTTCGATGATGACCGCAATCAGATAGGCAATGGCAGCAATGCCGCTGACGGTGCCAAAAAGGGTGGCCAGGCGCAACGGCGCAGTGGAATAGCCGATGATGCCCTCCACAGCATAGTTGAAAAGCTTCCAGAAGCTCCATTTTGTGGTGCCGTTGGCCCTCTCACAGGCAGTATAGGGGATGAAGCAGGTGGAATAGCCCACCCAGGCGAAGATGCCCTTGGAGAAGCGATGGTATTCGCCCAGCTCCAGGATGCTGTCCCTCACGCTGCGGCGGAAGGTCCGGAAATCGCTGGCGTCCGGCTGCAAGGTAACCTTGGACAGCTTATTGATAACCTTATAGAAGCTCTTCTTGAAGAAAGAGAGGACCTTTCCCTCATTGCGCCGGTCCTGGTAGGCGGCCACGATGTCGTATTCCGGTTTTTCATCCAAGATGTTCACCATATCCCGAACGATCTCCGGCCGCTGCTGCAAATCCGCATCGATGAGGCTGATGTATTCGCCGGAGGCGTGCTGGAGCCCCGCATAGATGCCGGCCTCCTTGCCGAAATTCCGGGAGAAGGATACGATCTTCACTCGGCAGTCCTTCCGGGCGTAGACCTTTTTCAGATTGTGCAGCGTTGCATCCCGGCTGCCGTCGTCGATATAGACGATCTCGATCTCATAGCCGCAGTCCTGAAAGGCATTCAGCGCCGCCTCATGGAAGGGGATCACATTTTCTCCCTCGTTATAGCAGGGAACCACCAGAGAAAGCTTTACCATAGGAAATACACTCCAAAATATCATATAGAGCCTATTATAGCCCCTTTGCAGCCGTTCGTCAAGAAAGAGTGATGGAAAAAGCCTTTCTGAAAAAATCCTTGACATTCATCAATTATCCGGGTAGAATAATACAAAATGCAAACGCATGGAACGGGAGGTTTCCTCCAAAATGGCTTTCAGAGAGGGCGCGGGTGGTGCGAGCGTCTTGAGCCAGAAGGGGAATGGTCGCCCGGGAGCGGACTGGCTGAAACCCAAGAAGGGGAGTAGGGCAGTACGGGTCAGCCCGTTATAGCGCAAGAGTGTCCGTTATTTACGGAAATTCAGGTGGTACCGCGGAAAGCTTTTCGCCCTGGGTGTTTTGGCACCCGGGGCGTTTTTTATGGAAAGGAAGTTTTGTATGACAAAAGAACTGAGCAAGATCTACGAGCCCCAGGCCGTGGAATCGGAAATTTACAAGATGTGGCAGGAGGGTGGCTATTTCCACGCAGAGCGGGACGAGCACAAGAAGCCCTTCACCATCGTTATGCCGCCCCCCAACGTCACCGGCCAGCTGCACATGGGTCACGCCATGGACGCGACCCTGCAGGACAGCATCATCCGCTTCAAGCGGATGCAGGGCTACAATGCCCTCTGGATTCCCGGTGTGGACCATGCCGGCATTGCCACCCAGATCAAGGTGGAAGAGGAGCTGCGCAAGGAGGGCCTGACCCGGTATGACCTAGGCCGGGAAAAGTTCCTGGAGCGGGTTTGGGACTGGAAGAACCGCTTTGGCAACCGGATTGTGGAGCAGCAGAAGAAGCTGGGTGCCAGCTGCGACTGGGACCGCGCCCGGTTCACTATGGACGAGGGCTGCTCCAAGGCCGTCCGGGAGGTCTTCGTCTCCCTGTATGAAAAGGGCCTGATCTACAAGGGCAGCCGGATCATCAACTGGTGCCCCCACTGCGTCACCGCTCTGAGCGATGCCGAGGTGGAATACGTGGATAAGCCCGGCCACCTGTGGCACATCCGCTACCCCCTGGAGGATGGCTCCGGTGAGGTCATCGTGGCCACTACCCGTCCGGAAACCATGTTGGGTGACTCCGGCGTCTGCGTCAACCCCAACGATGAGCGCTACAAGGCCATTGTGGGCAAGAACGTGATCCTGCCCCTGCTGAACAAGCCCATCCCTGTGGTGGCCGATGACTATGCCGAGATGGAATTCGGCACCGGCTGCGTCAAGATGACCCCCGCCCACGATCCCAACGACTTCGAGGTGGGCCTGCGGCACAATCTGGAGGTCATCCGGGTGCTGGACGACGAGGGCAAAGTCAACAATCTGGGCGGCAAATACGAAGGCATGGACCGCTACGAGGCCCGGAAAGCTATTGTGGCCGACCTGGACGCCCAGGGATACCTGGTAAAGGTGGAGGACTACTCCCACAATGTGGGCACCTGCTACCGCTGCCACAACGACGTGGAGCCCATCATCTCCGCACAGTGGTTCGTGAAAATGAAGCCTCTGGCCGAGAAGGCCATTGAAGTAGTGAAGGAAGGGGAGACCAAATTCGTCCCTGATCGCTTCACTAAGACCTACCTCAACTGGATGGAGAACGTCCGCGACTGGTGCATCTCCCGGCAGCTGTGGTGGGGCCATCAGATTCCCGCCTGGACCTGCCAGGACTGCGGCCACATCACCGTGTCCCGGGAGGATGCCTGCAAGTGCGAGAAGTGCGGCTCTACCCGCATTGAGCGTGACCCCGATGTGCTGGACACCTGGTTCTCCTCTGCCCTGTGGCCCTTCGAGACCCTGGGCTGGCCCCAGAAGACCGCCGATCTGGACTATTTCTACCCCACGGACGTGCTGGTCACGGGCTACGACATTATCTTCTTCTGGGTTGCCCGGATGATTTTCTCCGGCTGCGAGCACACCGGCAAGGCCCCCTTCCACACGGTGCTGATTCACGGCCTGGTCCGGGACGACAAGGGCCGCAAGATGTCGAAATCTCTGGGCAACGGCATTGACCCCCTGGAGATGATCGATAAGTACGGCTGCGATGCCCTGCGGATGAACATGATCACCAGCAACTCTCCCGGCAACGATATGCGCTTCTATGTGGAGCGCTGCGAGGCCATGCGGAACTTTGCCAACAAGCTCTGGAATGCCTCCCGGTACGTACTCATGAACCTGGGCGAGGATTTTAAGCCCCAGCTGCCCAAGGAATTGGAGATTGCCGACAAGTGGGTGCTCTCCAAGCTGAACACCCTCATTGCCGAGGTCACCGACAATATGGAGCGCTACGAGCTGGGCATCGCCGTCCAGAAGATCTACGACTTCATCTGGGATACCTACTGCGACTGGTATATCGAACTGACCAAGGCCAGACTGTACTCCGAGGACACCCAGCGGAAGGACACTGCTCTGCAGGTGCTGGTGTATGTGCTGGATCAGACGCTGCGGCTGCTGCATCCCTTCATGCCCTTCATCACCGAGGAAATCTGGCAGAGCCTGCCGGAGCGGGAGAGCGCCCTGATTGTCGCCAAGTGGCCGGAAGCCAGGGAAGCGCTGAGCTTCAAGACCGAGGAAGCCCATATGGAATCCGTCATGAATGCCATCCGGGCTATCCGCAACCGCAGAGCCGAGATGAACGTGCCCCCCTCCAAAAAGGCAACGCTGTATGTGCTGACCTCCAACCCCCAGGTCTTCACTGAGGGCGAGGGCTTCATTCAGCGCCTGGCCTACGCCGACAAGGTGGAACTGCTGGAGAAGGAGCCGGAGAACCTGAACGGCCTGGTGACCTGCGCTACGGCGGACGCCAAGCTCTATATCCCCATGGGCCAGCTGGTGGACATTGCCAAGGAGCAGGAGCGTATCTCCAAGGAGCTGGACAAGGCCAGAAAGAACCTGGCCAGCCTGAACGGCAAGCTCTCCAATGAGAACTTCACCTCCCGGGCTCCCGAGGCCGTGGTCAACGCAGAGCGGGAAAAGGCCAAGAAGGCCGCCGACCTGATTGCCGCCCTGGAAGAAAGCCTGGCCGCGCTGAAGGCGCTGTAAATATGCTTCTAACCGAATTTGACCCCAGCTCCCGTGCGGTCATTGACCCGGAGATGTGTGTGCATCCCGTGGAGGGCCTGCCGGAAATCGCCGTCTCCTGTTTTTCTCACCATCTGTTTGAGGCCGTTCTTGCCTTCTTTCAGCCGGAGCGTATCTGCGGGGTAGGGGGTGCCAATGGGAAAGCCCCGGTCTACGCCGTGGACTACCGAGGCAAGCGCATTGCCTTTTACGAGTCCAGAGTAGGGGAACCTGCCTGCATTGGGGACTTTGAGGATTTGATTGCCATGGGCCTGAAAAAGCTCGTCCTCTTCGGCAACTGCGGGGTACTGGACCGGTCCATTGAGGACTGCGGAATTATCATCCCAACCCGGGCCATTCGGGACGAGGGCAGCAGCTATCACTATGCCGCCGCTGCGGACTTCATCGACGTGAACCGCATGTACCGGGATGTGTTCCGCCAGGTCCTTGCCGACTGCGGCTACCCTTACGTGGAGGGTACCACCTGGACCACTGACGCACCCTATCGGGAGACGGTGGACAAGGTCCGGCGCAGAAAAGCCCAGGGGGCAATCTGCGTGGAGATGGAGTGCGCCGGAATGCAGGCCGTGGCCGACTTCCGGGGCGTGGATTTCTTCCAGTTCTTCTATGCCGGGGACAATCTGGACCACTCCCAATGGCAGCCCAGGAGCCTGTCCGGCCACGTCCGCCTGGACGATAAGAGCAAGATTGCTCTTCTGGCCTTTGAGCTGGCAGCGAAGCTATAAAAAGGGCAGTAACGGTACAAATCAAACGCTGATATAGGAGGGAGCGATTACCTGTGAATGACAGAGAAATTGGACATCAAATGTATCAAATGGCTACGGACTTTGTGAGAAAGCGGTTTCCGACCGGCTGGGGCGGCTGCGCTGTCCTATTCACAGAAGATAGGCAGTTCCTGATATCTGTTGCATTGGAATTCTTTAATGCCGGGGCAGGGTTGTGCATGGAAACAGGTGCTATGTGTGAAGCCCAGAAGTTCAACCTGAGGGTTACGCATTCGCTGTGCGTTTCAAGGGACAGCGAAAGGGACGCTTTCAAAATTCTGACGGCCTGCGGAATATGCCAGGAACGGCTGCGATATTGGGGCGGCAATGTGAAAATCGCAATTACAAATCCCGAAAATGAAGTTATTTTCCATACGCTGGACGAATTATCCAACCATTACTGGGGCAATGCCTTTCCACAGTCTGAGTGGGACGTGTACGACCGTCAAATTTGATTTTTTGCCATAGTAAAGCTGCTGCAAATCTGTTTTTGATGGATTTGCAGCAGCTATTTTTGTCAAATCAGCAGCCCGATGACCAGGCCAACCACCAGCCCGCCGATGGCGGCCAGAACCATCATGACAGGGTCAGCCCGGTAGCGGTAACGGACGACCTTTTGAATCAGCGGCTTCTCAACCACGCGCTGGACAACACGGTCTACCGGCACCTCCTTGACCACAACCTTTGGCTCCTGGGGTTCCGCAGGCTTTTCGATATAGACCGGCTTCTCAATGTAAACCGGTTTTTCCACCACCTTCTCTACATAGACCGGCTTCTCCACGATCTTTTCTACATATACCGGTTTTTCCTCAACGGAATGGACCACAACAGGCGGGGAGGGAAGTGTGGCGTGCTGCCCGGAGGCCAGGTATTCACTGTCCGTTCCCAGGGCATCCGCCAGCTGTATCAGGCGCAGAGGATCTGGAGTGGACAGGTCATTTTCCCATTTGCTGACCGCCTGTCGGGTGACCCCCATGCGCTGTGCCAGCTGCCCCTGGGAGAGGGAAGCGGCCTTCCGAAGCTCTGTAATTCTCTCTCCGATTGACATGAAAATCCTCCTTTGATGTGCTGCCTGCCAAATGGCGGGACTATATTAATTTCAGTTTTTGGTTATATATAATGTCAACTATCAGTTGCTTTGTATGCAATGCTAAATCTTAGAATCATTTAGAAAAATCAAGCTTCGAAAGGGGATTTGCCTCGCTGGCGATTTTCAGCTCGGTGTTTTCTATGTGGGTGTAGATCTGGGTGGTGTTCAGGTTCTCATGACCCAGCACCTCCTGAACGGTTTTCACATCCACGCCGCCGGAGAGCATCATGGTTGCCGCTGTGTGCCGCAACTTGTGGGCGGAGAACTGTGTGGAATCCAGCCCAGCCTGCAAAAGGGCTTTTTTCACCAGCCGATGGACTGCCGTCACGCTGATGCGGTTTTTGTCCCGGGAGCCAAAGAGGGCGCGGTTGTCGGACAGCTCGACCTGGTTCCGTTCCTCCAGGTAGGCATCAATGGCCTTTCGGCAGGCAGAGCCGAAGTAGACAAAGCGCTCCTTGTTGCCCTTGCCAATCACCCGAATGCGGTCCTCATAGACATCCGTCAGATTCAGCCCCACCAGCTCACTGCGCCGGATGCCGCAGTTCAGGAAGAGCATGAGAATAGCGTAGTCCCGTTTCTCATTTGGCCCGGAAACTGCCTGCAAAAGTGCGGCGGATTCCTCCATAGTCAGGTATTTGGGCAAGCTTTTGCGTAATTTGGGGTATTCCAGGTCGGCCACCGGATTTTCGGTCAACTGCTTGGTTCGCACCGTCAGGTACTTATAGAAGGACTTGATGGCCGAGAGCTTCCGAGCCCGGCTGGAAGCCTCGATTCCGCGCTCCGGCACAGCCTCATCCGGCCGCGCCACCCGATCATTGGCAAGGTAGGAGAGGAAGTCAAAGATCTCCGACTGGGTGATAGAGCCCAAAAAGTCCAGGTCGATGCCCCGAATGTCGATGGTCTCCAAATCCGTATCAATGGGCATCTCACTGCGCATGAGTTTCATAAACCGCAGAAACATCCGCAGGTCCAGGTAGTATTCATGAATCGTCAGCGGAGATTGGCCCTTGATATTTTCATGGTAGGTTAAGAAGTTCCGCAGTATTTGCGGGCAGTCACGATATTGCTGCATGGCATATTAGGTCCCAAAAGGCAAAAAAGGCGGGAGAGGGCCTTTGGTCAGGGGGCGGAGCCTGCTCGGAAGTGAACGCAACAAAATAAAAATTTTGTTGCGTTCAAAACGAATTTATCCATTAATTCTTTTCAAGAATTACTATTGGTTGATCGCCCCGTATCTTTTACAATATTTAATCCTTTCTTAAGCGTTTTTTGTTTTCTTTTCTTGTCCCTTTATCTTTTTCCAGTCCTTTATTGTCTTGATCCTTTCTTTAAAATTTGTATTCTTAGAATATCGCATTTCTTTTTCAAAGTCAAGAGTATAACCCGCTAGAATCCTGCACTTTTGTTGCGTTCGCTTTTTCCTATACCGTATTTTCCATCATATTCTTTGTTTTGATCCATTTTACAAACTTTTCATATTCATTTATTTTCGCTACTTTGTTTGAGTACATAATTGTACTTATAAGTTTTTTCATATAAACCATTTAAGGATGATTTGTTATGATTTCTCACTTTTTCAAATCTGGTTTTTTGTGCCGTGCCCTATGTGTTATCCTGGCATTTCTGACATTGGCCTTTACTCTATCCCCTGCCTTGGTGCAGCCTGTGGAAGCTGTGGCCGTTGCGGATGACATTACCTTGGCGCTTACGCTGCTCTTTACTTCCTGGGCTGGTATTACCTTTGCTTCCAATGCTGGCGCTCAGACTGCTGTTTCCAATTTGCTATCATCAAAACCGGCTGTCGCGTCCTCTGTTGCCGGTTTGATCACGAAAGGACTTGTCACAGAGAGTTCTAAGCTGCTGCTTACCGGGAATGTTCGGACAGCGTTCCGGGACGCGTTGACGGATATCAAGGATTTTTTTGCTACTCCTGCTGATTCCTTTGATGGTTCCCTTTATGGTTCGTCCCCTTTGGGGGTTCCTATATATGCTCCCGTTGTTCCTTATACTACTCCTATTTCCTCGTGTGGTTATGTTTGCGTTTTCCCTTCATCTAGAGATGTTACCATAAATGAGGTTTTAAACGGTCATATATCTTCGTCATATTCTTCTTACTCTTCTCTTTCTGCCTCTGCTTGGGGCTATGCGAAGATGCTAAGCTCTGATGGTACTATAAGTGAAAATATGTGTTTATATTTTATTACTTCTGATGGTTCTGTTTCTTATGCCGGTACTAATTTTTCATCTACTCGTTGTGACTATTTTATTCTTTCTTCCAGTAGTAAAGATGTAACCCATTTCAAACAGTCCAAATACATCAACGGCACTGAAGCTGAAGAACTTACCTGGCCGGAAACTACCATCACCAATCCAATAGACCCCTCCTCTCCTACTGAGGATGGTTCTGAGAATAAAATTCCTGTCTGGCCGCTGGGGCCTCAGACATCCGTCATCACCAATGCTAAGACCACAGACCAGGCCGACAATGACCCCGGCCTCGACCCTGAGAAGATGATCGAAGAGCTGCGCAAGCTTCTTCAGCAGCCAGACCCCAACCCTGACCCAGAGCCTGACCCTGATCCCGATCCTGACCCCTCCGACCCGGATACGCCCAGCGGTGGTGACGGTACGGCTCCCGACTTCAATGGTATGATGCTTCCGGGCCTGAAGGACTTCTTCCCTTTCTGCATTCCCTTTGACCTGTATGATATGATGCAAGCGCTCTGTGCTGAGCCTGAAGCTCCGAAGTTTACCTTTGCAACGTCTTTCCTTGGTCAGGTCTATACTGTCGATATCGATCTTTCAGCTTGGAACAATGTGGCTGCGACTATCCGCTATATGGTTGTGGCAATCTATATTGTTGCTCTGGCTGTCGCAACCCGTAAATTCATTAAGTGGTAAAGGGGTAATAAAATGGACATTTTGAAAACCATGTGGTCTAATTTCGGCAGCGAGGTTATGAAGGTGCTTCCCCTCTCCCCTTTTCGGGACTGGATAAGCTACCTATCTGCTGTCCCTTACTTGGGCTATATCAATTGGTTCATTCCCTTGGCCACCATTGCGAAGATCACTGCCGCCTGGGTGGGTGCGATAGCAACCTATTACATTTATTCGGCAATTCTTCGTTGGCTGAATATGGTGCAATGATATGATTAGACTGTATTCCGGTACGCCCGGTTCTGGGAAGTCTCTGCACAATGCGAAAGATGTCATCAACCGCAGCCGGTTCGGCAAGCCGATCATAGGCAACTTCCCTGCTGATCTCTCCCGCTTCAAGAAAGCGAACTATACCTATGTTCCAAATTACGAGCTTACCCCGGAATTTCTAATTAACTATTCTCGGAAGTATTTCGAGGGCAAGCGAATTAAGGAAGGTGCTATTCTGCTTGTCATTGATGAGTGTCAGCTTATGTTCAATTCCCGTGACTGGCAGCAAAAGGGCCGGAATGAATGGCTTTCGTTCTTCTCCCAGCACCGCAAGTATGGGTATGATGTTACCCTGATAGCCCAGTTCGACAGGATGATAGATAAGCAGCTTCGGGGTCTGATTGAGTACGAGTACATTCATAGGAAGCTTAGCAACTATGGCTTCGGCGGTAAGATCATGTCGCTGCTCTTTGGCGGGAACACCTTTGTTGTGGTTCAGATGTGGTATCCGTTGAAGGTGAAGATTTCCAGCGATTACGTTCATGCCCGGAAATACTACTATTCTATCTATGATACCTTCGGCACGTTCCAGACAGAAGCCCCGGCAGCGGATGCAAATCCGTCCGGCGAGACTGTGTCTCTGCCAGAGGTACAAAACCAGGACAAAACGGCGCTGGCCTTGCCCGATCAGCGGCAGCTGAAGCTTATTTTGTCTTCCCATAGCAAACAGTTTATTTCGAAACTGCGTGAGCCGGTGCGCACGGTGCGCCTGGGTCACTGGCTGATTTACTCCGGCGCTGGGAAGCATCTTTCCGACTTCCCGGACGGTAGAAACGAATTGGGCTGGAAGCCCTGATTTGTTCACTTTTCACAAATGGTATCGATGGCAGCGGCGTTCATCCGGGGTTGATCTACGCTGCTGCCATTGCTTTTCGGGCGTTTTATCCTGGCATTCTTTGTGCACTTTGCCTTTTTGTGCCAGGCTTCAGGTTCCAATATCGAAGATGAAACGTGTACCAGCTTACACTGAATGTATTGCGTCACGATCGGGAGACTTGCACCTTTAGGCCTCTTCCCCGCCCCGCCGGCAAGCTTCCTCTGAATGTATGCACACCGTGCGAGTACCGCTCTAGGCTTTTGCCTGCTTCAAATCGCCTCTTGTCAAAGTCTGGCCCCCGGCCCGCGCCAAAGGATTGGGAATACATTCCCGGTCAAAACGGTAGCAGCCAAAGCGCAGCCCTGGCGCAAGCCTGGAAAAGGCAGTTCTCGGTTGCATGGCAGCGGGGACACTGTTACTCTAAGTTCCGTCTTTTTTCCCCTCCGGTGGGCAGCAGCTCCAGCTGGAGCGGGAGAAATGATATTGTTTCTTTCAGGGGTTCCGCTCTGAGCTTGTCTTTGCGTCCGCGCAGGCCCTCAAAATTTTAGATGGGAGCCGGAGGTGCTGTGTCTGCTGTGAGAAGGGTGTCCAGCTGCTGAAAGACTGAAAAAAAGACAATTCAAAAATGGCTTTAGCCTGGGTGATGCTTGCATCACCCAAATTTTCCGAAGCGAATTTCTCTGAGCACAGGAAAATTATTTTTGGAGTGGCGTTTTTTCTGTCGGAAATCAGATGGACAGCATTCTCACGGGGGATACAGTTCCTTCGACTTCCGATAAAATTTTGAGGGCCGAGCAGCTGCGCCTGTTGCCCTTTTCCATGCAGCCTTTCGGAAACCTGAAAGAAATTTTATTCTCCTTTATGCGCCCACAAAAAAAGCCGGAATAAAAGCGCTCCCCTCTGGATGAATCCAGGGAGGAGTTTTCTTGAAGCGCCAGGGCTGCGCTACTTCTCTTTTTTGTCCTTGTATAGATCTATCCATACTTCCTTTTCAGGGTCCCAGACCCAGCGGCCTTTTGCTTCTGCGCTGAGAAAATCAGGCGGTTCCCATAGCTTTTTTGCTTCGTTGTATGTCCACCCTGTCGGATACCATGTTTTGCCTAAGACTTTTGGTCTTTTGGGAATGGTCTGTGTTACCCTATTCAGTCTTTTAGCTTCTTCTACGATTTCCTTTTGTTGTTTTTGTTTTGCCCGCTTTGCTTGCTTGGTTCTGTAAAAACATAGGTACAGGCAGGCAATGACCAATAATATAAATTGTCTTTTTGTGATTATAAATGTATCTGGAATGTAGTCTTTGCAGAAGTTTCCTATGTTTTGGATTATTGTTTCAAAGAAGTTTGTTATTCCTGAAAAATGTGCTTTTACTTGCCTGCCGATTGGTTGTATAAAGTCTTTTTGCATTGTGAGCCACAGTTGATTCAATTCTGCAAGCTCCTTTTCAGTCATGGTACTTCCCTACTTCCTGCTTTCTTTTAATCCTAGTAGCCAGTCAGATGAAACATGGTAAAATTTGCAAAGCGTTATTAGGTGCTCTATTGGCAAAGGCCTTTGTCCGTTTTCATATTTCCCGTAGTATTGCTGTGATGTTTTGAGCAGTAGAGCAATATCACTTTGACTTAAGCCTCTTTCTTGCCGTAGGTCTTTTAATTTCTCTTGGTAAGTCAATTCTGATATACCCCCTTTTTTCTAATTTTATCACATTTCGCTTTGTTCACTCTTGACTTTAAGCCACTTTAGGCTTATATTATTTTTAAGTCAATTATGACTTAAGAATTAACAAGGAGGTACATACCAATGTTTGAACTCGTTGGCTACAGGTACGTAGACATGAAAACAACGGAGGGCGGAACGGTCAAGGGTTATTCCTGCTTCGTCCTGAACCATGAAAAGCAGGACGGCCTGGAGGGTGCCGAAGCGATTAAGATTTTCTTCTCCTCCGAAAAGTTCCCCGATTTTAAGCCGAAGCTCAATGCAACCTATGACCTGCGCTTCAACCAGAAGGGCCGTCTCATGGGCTATGAAGAGCTGGATGCCTGATGGTCACCAGGCCCAGACGGGTAGCAAAGGCTGTGAAAGCGCCCTTTGACCCGCAAGTATTGATTCCCTATTCCCAGCTTGTTGATTTGCTGGAAGCTGCTGACAGTCTGGAAACCATTGAGGATGATGTCAGGTATATTCGCAACGCGCAAGATGCGCTCCGATCTCAATTCACGGAAATGATGATCGCTTTCGGTGATCTCAAGCGTTTTGTGTCAGATTGATTCTTTTCGGGCTGGTCGTGAGACGTACCCCATTGTAACAATAACATAGGTTGTCGGAACTTTGGGTTGGAGTTCCGGCAACCCCCCTCCCACTAACAGGGGGGTGGTATTTACAAGGGGTGAACTTTTACATGGAAAATTGCATCGTCTATGACTGGCTTACTTTTTCTTCAAAATGTGACTCCACGGCTTCCCTTATCGTTCTCCTTGGCCTGGAAGGTGTCACCTTTGAAGAGCGTCCCAGGGGGCGGAATGGCTACCGCTCTATGATGTCCTATGAGGGCATATCTATTCTCTATGATGGTCGGGAAGATATGGGTATCTGCGTGGATATGTCCGGCTTCGGCTGCCGTGCCTTTGAAACGTACTCTTCCACCTCCTGGGATGATTTGTTTGCTGTGATTCTATCGGATGACTACAATATCAGCCGCCTTGACGTGGCAGCGGATGATCATACGGGCCTGCTGGATATTGACGTGCTGCGGGATGATACGGACGATCATCATTATGTCAGCAAGTCCAGGAAATGGGAAGTTGACTATGGCAGCGAAGGAACTACCATTTACCATGGCTCAAAGAAGTCTGATATGCTCATTCGTATCTACGACAAAGCTGCCGAGACCAATACGGATGGTCATTGGATACGTGTAGAAATGCAGATGCGTGACGAGATCGCAACCGGCTTTCTTTCCGGGATGTCCGGGGACTCCCTGGGGGAACACTTCTGCGGTGTGCTCTGCAACTATCTGCGCTATGTAGAGCCTCAGGACGATATGAATATGTCACGCTGGCCTATGACTGAGTATTGGGAAAACTTTCTGCAAACCGTGCAGCGTATCCGCTGCTGGTCTGCGCCTGGTGTCAACTATTCCATTTGGAACTTATCCAACTATGTGATCAACCAGGCCGGGAACGCCCTGGATTGCTATTTGAAAATCTTTGGTGTTGACGATCTTGTTCGTGAGCTGGGGCAGCGCTCTATACGCCCATCGCCGAAGTATCTACGATTGCAGCGGGAATATGACAAGCTTAAAAAGCAGCTGGATGAGCTGAAGGAGGGTTCCAATAATGGAAGAGGATGATTTCCTTTCTTATCCTTACTATGAGTTATATGATGATTGGGATGCTCGTTTAATGCCTTATTGGCTGCTTGATGAAGAAGACATAGATGATTATTCCGAATCAGAATATTTGAAGGAGGGGTTTCCTGATGTGCATTGATATTATCACTCTGCTTCTCGTTTTTGCGTTAGTTTTTTGCTTCCTTCCTGCAAGTGTTTGGGCGGATGCCCTGGATGAGCTGCCCTCTGAATCTACAGAGCCGGAAGTTGTTACGCTGCCTTCCGAATCTGAATCGTCTGAGCCCACCGGCTCCACCACAATCATCTACGTCCAGGAGACTACAGAGCCGACAGCTCCCGTTTACCTGGATGTTATTGAGCGCAGCACAAACTCTATTTTTCATGCAACGCTCTTCGGTGCGTTCCTGATCTGCGGCACTCTGGTTGGTCTTCACCTGCTGAGGGGTCGTTATGGAACTTGAATTCGCCTATTCTCTGAACGGAACTATCTTGTTATCCGGCTTCGTGCTTGGCCTCTTCATCGGGGTCGTCACGGACTTGATAAATAAAATTGTACTGGCTTTTGCCCGCTGGGTTTCAAGCTGGTAGGAAAGGAGAAAGTCTATGGACGGTATTGTAATGCTCTCCGAGACGACTGCTACTGTGGAAACTGTAACTTCTGCTCTGACCTCCGCGCTGACTACCACCGCCAACGATATGTTGAGTGCGATTGGCTCTGTGCTGCCGAAGGCTCTTACCGTGGCCGGTGCAATCCTGGTTGTCACTCTGGGCTGGCGTCTGTTCCGGAACTTCACTCACGGCTAACTTTTGCCCTGGGTATTTTCCCTAACTGTTTACCAGCATTCGCAAGAAAAGACCGCTGTCCGCCTGGATAGCCGGAGGGAGGGGGCAGGGGTTCCCTCCTCCGGCTGTTCAGGTAGACAGCGGTCAATTCTTAAAAATGCGCAGTGCAACAAACCATCAATTTTGTTGCGTTCAAAGCGGGCGTTCAAAGCGGTTCTCGCGTATCGTGGCTCCAGACGCTGTTTCGGGCCCTTCCGGACCGTTTTCTGCCGTAGGGTTTTCCTTTCATAAGTTTTCCTCTAGATTAGCCAATTCTTTCTCAAATGTCAATCGGCTGTTTCGATATATCCGCGCCGGCGCACCACCGACGCGGATATATTGCTCGGCATGAAAGTATTTATCAAGCGGCCGATGCCCGCATCGGCCCTGCAATTTCAACGATCGATCAGCACCGATTTTCCAGTGTGCTGTCAGGCTGTTCTGTCCCCGGACAGTCTGGAAGCCCATGGATGCGTACAGCCGGATGACCGGTACGTTATCGGTATCCACCAGCAGCATCATGCCCTTGGGCCGGTTGCATTCCAATGCAGCGGCCAGCAGTTTTCTTCCGAAACCTCTGCGGCGGTATTCCGGCAGGACAAACAGATTGTAGGGCTCGTTTTCCTCGAAGCAGTGGGTCACGTCCATATAGCCCACTACCCTGCCGCCGTCTATGGCCAGAAAAATCCGGAACCGCTCCGGCGCGGCGGCGACTTTTTCGCCGGTCCAGTACACGTCCCGGCTGTGAATAACATAGTATTCCGCAGCGTATTGTTCGGAAAACTCCTGTATTCCTGTGGAATCCCCAGGAATAACAGAACCTGAAAATACCATTTTCTGCTGCTCCTGCTCAAATTCCGCACGCACGTCTTCCAAGGTGGCCTTCAGCAGGCCGTTTCGCGGATTGAACACGAAATCCGCCTTCCAGCCGGGATAGTTCCGGGCCAGATACTCCATCAGCTCCCGGTAAGCCTGCGCTTCCCGGGACAGTCCCACCAGCATTTCCAGGTATTTATCCTCGTCTAAAACCAGCAGAACAAACAGTCCGGCAAGCTGCCCGTCCTGATATACGCCAAGAATCTGACGATTTGGCCGCGTAAAAGCCTTTTCCAGATTGCACCGGATCTGCTCCTCGGTGCTGAGCATGGGGTCCGAAAAATTCGTGTCCGTCTGAAAGCTTTCAGCGAATTCCCGGCAGTCCGCATAACTGCCGACGGGCTTTATCATAGCGCTTCCCTTTCTTTTGGTTTCCTTGCCATTACACAGTACCAGTCATCCTCGTCTGTGTATGCGCCCCACTGCGCCGGAACCAGGCGTATTTCCACATCCGTATACCCCATAGCGCGCAGTTCTTCCAGAAGCGGTCGCTGAGACACGGGATTGTAATGTTCAATGAAATGCTCTTTTTGAAAGATGCGGTTTTCTTTCTCAAATGTAAAAAGCAGATTGAAATCAATGGTCCCATCCGAATTGTGGTCCCAGACCTGTACAAGGTTGACACGGGTGTTTCCGTGAAAAGATGGGTTGTAGGTATAAAATCGCTGCTTTGTTCCGCGAATCTTGTCCCAATTCCGAAGGTCAAAATACAGATAACCGCCGGGAGCAACCAGAGCATCCATTTGGTGCAGCGCTGTGATGACCTCTTCATTCGTTACATAGGCAAGGCTGTTTCCGGTGCTGGCAACGCAATCGAACTGACGTGTAAAATGCTTCGAGACTTCCCGGAAGTCACTGCATTGCAAATGGACAGAGTACCCCTTTGCAGTTGCTTTTTTGTCACATCTGCTCAGCATGGCCTCGCTAAGATCCGAGCCGTACAGGTCAATGCCTAAGTCCAGAACTGGCAGCGTCATATTCCCACTGCCGATGCTTACATCCAAAAGCGAGCGGACGGGCTTTCCCTTCAGGAGATACTGCCAGTGTCCTTTTGTGATTTCGTATCTGCTGTCGTTTTCCAGCAGGTCATAAATATCCGCGCGATCATACAGCTTTTCCATCTGCTTCTGTCTCCTTCTCCACCAATTCCTGAAGATTCCCGACCATCGTGTCCAGCACCTCCAGGAACCGTTCCGGATTTGCGAACATACAGGCAAAGGCCTCGTCCAGATTTTCCCCGAAGTTCTTCGGCAGAAGCTTTGCCGTTGCCTTCAACGTGCTGTCCATGCGCTTTTCCCCCGGGTGAGTCATACGGTTCAGGGCGAAGAGAATGTCGAAATAGGATTCCAGAAATGCCGCCATCCGATGGTTGACGCTGGGCCTGTCTTCCCTGCTGACCGCCTTGCGCAGCTGCGCGTCATAGGAGGGCAGATTTCCGGTGAGCAGACGCAGATTGCGCCGGATAATATTCTGCCGCAGCGCCTCCGGGTATGGCACATCAAAGCGCTGCCGCAGGGCGGCATAGCGGCCGTCCCGGTCATAGAGAACGCGGCTGTGCAGCAGATTGTGCCACATACAGGTGGTATATCCGTTTCTGGCGGAATAGCCCTCCACCACCGCTGCCACGTCCTGGGCAAAGGCATCCAGGCTACGGTAGAGAATATCTACTGGAATACCATCCTTTAACACGCAGTCATCCTCCAGTTCCCAGAAATCGTTGCCCAGCTCAATACGGTCACAGACCCGGCGGAGAAGCTCCATGCGGGCTTCCGGGGACGGGAGCTCGGTACAATAGACATACAAATCATAATCTGATTTCTGATCGTATACCTCCCCTGCTCTGGAGCCGCCAAGCACCAAAGCTTCGATAGGCTCCAAGGCCTGAAGTGCGATGCAAAGCTGTTCAAAAAACATCCGGATTCCTCCTCCCACTTGGATATTTCTATTATATCGAATTCAAACAAAAAAGCAAGCAGAAACCACAATTCCATCAAAGTGGCGAAATTGATACAAAAAAACACGGGAAATCCCAGATTTTTATCTTTACATTAACCGCATTTTTCGGTAGAATAAGGGCATGGCTATAAACCCATAAATAGGAGGTTCTATTATGAGCGTTAGAAGAATCGGTGTGCTGACCAGCGGCGGCGATGCCCCCGGCATGAACCCCTGCGTCCGCGCAGTTGTACGTACCGCGCTGTATCATGGCCTGGAGTGCTACGGCATTCGCCGAGGCTGGAACGGTCTGATCTCCGGCGACATCGTGCGCCTGGATGAAAAGAGCGTGGCCCACACCATCAATCGGGGCGGCACCATTCTCTATACCGCCCGCAGCGAGGAGTTCATGACCGAGGCAGGCCAGCGCAAGGCTGTCTCCACCTGCAAATTCCTGGGGCTGGACAGTATCATTGCCATCGGCGGCGACGGCACCTTCCGCGGCGCTCTTGCTCTGAGTAAGTACGGCATCAACGTCATTGGCATTCCCGGCACCATCGACAACGACATTAGCTGCACCAACTACTGCATTGGCTTCGACACTGCTGCCAATACGGCCATTGAGTGCATTGATAAGCTGCGGGATACCATGCAGTCCCACGAGCGCTGCTCCGTGGTGGAGGTCATGGGCCGCAACGCCGGTTACCTTGCCATGTATGTGGGCCTGGCCTGCGGTGCAACCGCCGTTCTGGTCCCCGAGGAGCCTATTGATTTTGAAAAGGACGTCATTGAGAAAATCCGTCAGGCCCGGTTCAACGGCTTCACCCACTATATGATCGTGGTGGCTGAGGGCGCCGGCAAGGCCACGGACATTGCCAAGCGAATTAAGGAGGCCATTGATCTTGACCCTCGTGTCACTGTTTTGGGCCATATTCAGCGGGGCGGTTCCCCCTCTGGCAGAGACAGAGTCAACGCCACCAAGATGGGGTATCTGGCTGTAGAGCTGCTGCTCCAGGGCAAGACCAACCGCATTGTCTGCACCCACGACGGCAGCTTCTCCGACGTGGACATTGATGAAGGCCTGGCTATGAAGAAGAGCATCCAGCAGATGGAAGTGGACGTTCTGGCCGCTATGACCGGAATCTGAGTCAGAAAAAAGTGGCTGCCATTGCAAGCTATCCTTCACGGACGGCCTGCAATGGCAGCGTTTTATCAGCCCCATTGCCTGAGGAGAAGAAGATGACCGAAAAAGAAAAAATGCTGGCAGGAATGCTTTACGATTGCGCGGATGCCGAACTATTGACGCAATGGCACAAAGCAAAGGATTTAATTCGAGACTACAACCGGACCGACTCTGCGGATGCAACGGAAAAAGAGCGGATTCTAGGAGCGCTTCTGGGCAGAAAAGGGAAAAATCTGTGGATCACAGCGCCTTTTTACGTTGATTACGGCAATCAAATCTATTTTGGAAACAACTGCGAAGTGAATATGAACTGCACTTTTTTGGATGACAACGTCATTCGCATTGGTGACAATGCGCTGATTGCACCCAATGTGCAAATCTACACGGCCTTTCACCCCACGAATGCGGCAGACCGATTCGGAGTGCCGAAGGAAGACGGCTCCTTCGAATTTTGCAAAACCCAGACGGCGCCCGTTACCATTGGAGACAATGTATGGATTGGCGGCGGTGTGATCATTCTGCCGGGGGTCACGATTGGAAACAATGTTGTGATCGGTGCCGGAAGCGTTGTTACAAAAGATATACCGGATAACGTTATCGCCTACGGAAATCCATGTCGGATCATTCGGGAGAACAGATAAACCTTCAACCTCGGTGCGCGCATAGAAAAAGAGCTTACGGTTTGATTGCCGTAAGCTCTTTTTATGCTTTGGGGTGACATTTCTGATAAACGCTTTTGATTTTCTGGTTGATCAGGTGGGCGTACATCTGCGTAGAGGAAATATCGCTGTGGCCCATGAGCTCCTGCAAGGAGCCGAGATCAGCGCCGTTTTCCAGCAGGTGCACTGCAAAACTGTGGCGCAGGGTGTGGGGAGTGATCTCCTTTTCAATGCCGGCCTTTGCCTGATAGTATTTCAGGATCTTCCAGAAGCCCTGACGGCTCATGCGGGTACCGCCTACATTGACGAAAAGCGCCTGCTCGCCGGAATCAAAGATCATGGCAGAGCGCACATCGGACAGGTACACAGCCAGCGCCTTCTGGGCAGCGGGATACAGCGGAATCGCTCGGGACTTCTTGCCGCTATGGCATTTTACCAGGCCCAATTCCAGATTGACATCCTCCACGTTGAGACTGATGAGCTCCGTGACCCGCATGCCGGTGGCGTACATCACTTCCAGCATAGCCTTGTCCCGGTAGCCCTTGTGGTCCACACAGACCGGCTGGGCCAGCAGAAGCTCTACCTCTTTGCCGGTGAGGATCTGGGGCAGCTTTTTCTCCCCCCGCTGAACATGAATGTCACTGCTGACGGGAGAAGCCTCCAGGAAGCCCTCTGAAACGGCGTAGGTATAGAAATTCTTCAGGCTGGCAAGAGAACGGGAAACCGTCGCGCCGGACTTTCCCTGAGCTTGCAGATAAGCAAGGTAGTCCCGGATATTCACTTGTGTGGCGCTGGCAAGCTCAGGAACACCGTTCTCCGTCAGCCATTCGGAGAACTGCCGAATGTCACGCAAATACGACGAGACGGTATTCTCCGATGCCTGCTTTACCTTGATGAGATAATTCTCATAGGCTCGAATAATATCCAGCATGAACCGAAATACCTATCCTTATTTTATTCTATCAGAAATGCCAAAAATGGCATGACCAATTGATGATCCGCAAACCCGATGCCGATAGCGGCAGCAGCGCTCACCAGATATGCGCCTGCCCCTCTTCTGCCGGACAGCAGGAAAAAGAGAAACGGAAAAAAGAGCAGCTGCGGCCACAGCATCAGCGGCCATAGCAGCCAACCAGCACTGCCGAAGCAGATCTGAATCCCCTGCGCCGTATAGCCAAAGGCGGCGGCGCGGCAGAAAACGACAGCGGAGCATGCCCCGGACGGCAGCCCCCAAGACGCTGCAGCCGCGCACAGCAGCTCTAACAGCAGGCGGCCAATGCAAGGCCATGGAGAACTGTCGGCATGCCATTGCACCGCCGGACAAGCGCCCGGACGCGCCGCCGCAAGGCACCCCAGCAGCAGCCCCAGAAGACAAAGGACACATAGCCTGCTCCGGAGCGTGTGCTGCTCCAAATCGGTCCGTCGGAAAGATGCACTCATACCGCATCCCCCGCGGCATTTTCCGGTGCCCGATAATGCAGACGAACTCCACACACTTTTGATACAGACATACTATACTCCGTTTTTTGCAAAAATTCAAGTATCATCCGCCAAATTACGTTTTTTTGTAGATTCTTACAATTTTTATGTTAATTTTGTTATGTCAACATCAAGAATAAGTGAACAAAAGTTTTTGCATATTTGTATTATTTCAGAAATAAGTTCGAAGAAAGCCCGTAAACGCGCAAAAAATGTTCATCGCACAAATTCCTGCATAAATTGGAGGTGAGTAAATTCTATTTACCTCCTGTGCATTTTTGTGCATTTTAACGAATCTGCCGGAATCTTCTATGCCGGGTTCTCCCCTTTTGGGCCCGCGCAGAGAGCAGAAACGCAGTGCCGCTTCCCCCAATTATCAGCATCGCCGTAGGGAAAAAGCCATCAAACCGACCGCCGAAAAACAACGCCTTCAGCGCCGTCAGACTGACGAGATATGCCGCAGCCGACAAGCCAAAGACCAGTGCTCTGCGGTGTTTGATCCGTCCAAAAGCGACCGTTCCGCCCAACGCAGCGGAAAGAAACAGCAGTACCATGACACCATAGCCAAGGTTTTCCTCCCGGACGGCTCCACTGGCGATCAGCATTGCCAGAAGTGCAGCCAGAGCCGCCGTTGAGGCCAGGGCCGCCAGCGTCCCAAGGGCGATTCCTTTCGGAAATCCTGCCGCTCTTCCGGTTGGTTTGTGTTTTGTTACCATTCCCCTCTCCCCTTTCCGCTGCAAGCCTATGCAGGGGCGGCGGGAAAAAGAAGCAAAAAGCTGCCAAGGCAGATACACCTTGACAGCTATGCGTTATATGTTGTTGCGACGTCGATGTGGAAATTTGAAAGCGCCGAGTTATACCTCTACGTCCGGGGCGGCCTTCGGGCTGGGGGCAGCCTTACGCTGCTGCTCCTGGGCCTCGGTGACGGTGCGGAACTTTACCCGGGTATCCCGAACGTCGTTCAGCGCCTTGGCAATGGTCTCCTCGGTCTGCTTCAGCTGGGCATCCATATACTCGTTGCCGGCCTTGTGGAGCTGCTCAATACGGTTCTGGGTCTGGGCAACCAGCTCCTCGCTGCGCTTTTTGGCCCCTTCGTAGATAGCCTCCTTGGTCACCAGCTGGGCTGCCTGGTCCTGGGCCTGCCGCAGGATGCCCTCTGCCTCCCGGCGGGCCTGGTTGATCAGGTCGTTCCGGGACTCCACAATGGTCCGCGCCTGCTTCAGCTCACCGGGCATCTGGGCGATGACCTCGTCCAGCATATCCAGTACCCGGTCCCGCTCCAGGATGCACTTGTCGGCTGCCAGAGGCATGGTCCGCGCGTCCTGGACCATATCGTAAAGAGAGCCAATGATGTCTTCAATATTGCTGCTGCTCATAATAT
>OIYG01001096.1_pt1 | contig 22001 bp, 19 predicted proteins | sample 1587861 | NCBI WGS metagenome assembly OIYG01 (sample SAMN03283272) | human gut metagenome | biome: human-associated habitat; material: feces | host: Homo sapiens | place: Peru | collected 2012 | reverse complement strand
TATGTTATACAATGTTTTCGCATTGTTTTCTCTATCAGTTAAAATCTCAGCTCTAGCAATAGCATTTTTTGATAATTCTTCTGCATATTTATTATCTTCAAATATTTTTGATAATTCATATGCTGCAAGCATTGGATCATCATATGCATATAAAGCAACTTGATTTGAAGAAGTTACTATTGATCCAGTTCCACCAACAAAACTTGAGACACATGGTACACCCAGTAACATAGCTTCTTGTAAAGAGTTTGGAGAATTTTCAATAGATGATGCAAGTAAAAATGCATTAGAATGTGCCATCATCTCTGCAACTTCTTCTCCTGATTTTCCGCCAACGAATTCTATATTCTTTTCTAAATGATACTCTTTAATTAACTTTTGAATAAAGCTTGCATAGGAAACATTCAGTTTGGTTGCTAAACTGTCTGAAGTCATTAAATTTATTCCGCATATTGTGCATTTCACATCGCTATAATATTGTCTTAAAATCTTAATAATTTCAACAATCATATGTGCTCCTTTTATAGGATAACCTGCTTGTGTCACAAATATTGAATGTGGAATCATTTCAACCTTATTCCATTTTTCTGCTGTATAGAATATATCTCTTAAGCTTTCACTGAGATAATAATATTTTGCTTTACTATTTATTTTATAAACAAATGATCTATCCCAATCTGTTCTTCCAACAATATATTTACACTTTTGGAATATCTCCATCTCTTTTTTTGCTTGCTTCTTTAGAATATTAATATTTACATCTAAATACTTATCAAACAAAAATCCACTCTGCTTAAAATTATCACAATTTGCTTTGTAATGATTAATTGTTTCCGACATTATCCCTTGAACATACAGCAATGTTTTTTCTAATGGTAAAAACGGAAATACATCATATGAAAAAGCATTCTCTGCTCCAAATAGATGATATATATCAAAAAAATATGTTTCAAAAAATTCTTTTAAAATTAAATCATTTTCATATGAAACACAAAAATAAGTGACTCCATCTACTTCTTTTTTTTCTATCGCTGATTTTTCACTCTTAGAAAATGCTGCAAATGATAAAGAAATCTCATTAAAATTTTTCAAACCAGTAACCGTGCCACTAATCCAACCGTTTACATTTTCTTCTTTTCGATTAAAATATTTGCCAATTCCTTCTCTCATTGCAGAGCATAATAACAATACTTTCATATAACACCTTTAATATTTTTGCATTATTTTAAAAACAGGATCTTTATAATAACAAGATAATTCATTCAATATATTTTTATCTATACATATGTCTCTAAGTACATATGGAACATCTTCAAGAGTTGTATATTTATCTAACCCACTTGCATCATGGTGAGTTCCAGATCCATCCATCCCAATACTATGTAATAAAGTTTGAGCCGGATATACAGTTAGTTGCTTGTGTCTAGTTTGTTCAAAAACCCATCTAACTGCCCAAGAGTCAATTTTTCTTCTTTTTTGATACCATAACATAAACCATAAATCTCTTCCGGCTAAATTTAAATCATGCATTCTTATAGGTCTTAAAGGAAGCGTATAAAAATCTTTCATCGTCCAATCTACAGTATTCCATCTATCTTTCCATGTTGCATAACCCCAACTGCTTCCTCTGTAGGTGAAATAAACGTTATTTGTATTTCTATTACTCTCTAAAGAATAAGTATATCCGCTAATAGACCATATTTGTTTGTTATCTCGATAGTAGTCTAAAGCATCATTCATATAATTTAAATAATTTTTATGCGCTACTAAATCATCTTCAGTAACGATTACTTTATCATATCGATTAATAATATCTGTTACTGCATTAATAACAGATTTAGCTAAACCCTGATGTTCTTTTGCAACTTGAATTGATATATTTTTAAAATTTGATACTTTTTTAAATTCTTTTAAATAATTAATTACTTGATTTACTTTTTCTGTATCATTTTCTTTATTTAAATTAGGTGCATCACAAAAAATATATAAGTCTGTCTTAGAAGCTAGATGATTTTCATTTAATGCACTCAGTACTAATTCGGCTTTATCTTTTCGATTATATGTAAAAACAATCAAAGGTGCATAACTCATTTTTCATTTCCTCTATAATTCAAATCAATCATCTCTCCCATATGATTCAATCCTTCTGGTGTAATATCTTTATCTAATCCACCAGCTGAAGTAAATGTTAATTCTCCAAAATAAATAGAATCATCAAACAAGTATAAATCCGTTCTAACAAATGGGAACGGCTTAGATAGTTTATCTGCATACACAAATGCTTCGTCAATCCTTTTTGGTTTTTCTAAATGAGGATCCACTTGTTCTTGAAAAGGAACAAAATTCCAATTTCTATCATAAAAATAAAATTTAGGATGTCCAAAATCTCTTCCTATACAGACCATAACATATTCAGCTCTACCATTCATGCAATAAAACTTATAATCCTCTGGTAAAACTCCTGTTTTTGGTTTTAAATATTTTTCAATCAAAATATATGGTTTGACGTCTTTGTATTGCATTTCTGAATAGTCTAGATAATATTTTATCTTTATCCATTTTTTCAGTTTTTCTACTGCTTCAATTCTATCTAGTTTCTTGCTATCAGGAACCACTATGTTAAATCCACATCCAGAATTGAGTTTGATGACATAAGAACTTGGTAATTTATCCCATTCAATATCATCAGCATCTTCATATACTGCTATTAATTCATTTAAGATTTCTTTGCATCCAATACGTGTAACATAATCTCTCACTTTGTATTTATCTGCACATTCTTTAACCAAAGGATTCTTATAATATGTATTTAATTTCAACCATTGATTTTTTTCATTTAAAGTCTGTGGATTGTTCAAATCAAGTGGCTTTCCAAATGCTGATTTATATCTTAATTTTGTATTTAATGTTGGAGAAATCATTGTAGATAATGGATATACTACATCCATTACTTTTTCATATATTGCAACAACTGTTTTACTCTTTTTTGCTAATTCTTTTATTCCCATAATCAATTCCTATTTGTATTCTTTTCCCCAATACCATTTTAATAAAAAGGCATCTAATACTAGTTTAGTATGAATTCTTGTTTCTTTGAAGAATAAAGGTGCAATAAGACTAGTAATAATCTGTGTAATTAATGTTGCAAATGCCGCACCATTTATTCCATATATTGGTATTAATGTTGCATTTAATATTAGATTAGCAATAGTACCCATAAATAAATAATGTTTAACATATTTATTTTTATTCTCACATAAAATCCATATTCCTCTAGCTGATCCTATCATTGCAAAAGTTTCATACCAAATTGAAATAGCTAATGGCTCAGCAGCCTTTAAATATGCTGAGCCATAGAGAATATAGATAATTGGTTTAGATAATAAGCCAACCAACAGTGATACTATAATGCACATCCAAATAATTGAACTATATAATTGTTCTAAGCGTAAAATATATTTTTTCTCATTACCATTGTTTTTTTCTTCCATTATGATTGGTTGAAATGAATTAATAAAAGCAGTAGGAATAATAATCCACATACCACAAATAATTGTAGCTGTAGAATATAAACCAACCGCAGTATCATTTAACATTTGTCCAAGCATAATACGATCCATTTGACCATATATTGCAACCATTAAACCAGAAATAATAAAATGATAGCTTTCATGTAATATTTCTTTTCCTGTAGAAAAACTATATCTAAGTTTTTGACCGCCTGCTTTTTTATATGCATAAATCATTATGCATAAAATAACAGCTTCAGAAATAGAATTTGAAAAAGCAAACCAAACAATACTTTTGCCAGTAGCTAACAAATATATTTTATAAGCTGAAACAGCCACACAAGATAACATTGATCCAAGTGAAGAATACTTAGATAATAGATGTCTTTGAAACCAAGATTCTAGGATTTTACCAGCTTTAAATATAAGTTGAATCGATTGCACAAAAACAAGCAATAGCTTTATTGGTTCTTCTGGATTTAAAACATAAACGACTAAAGATACTGATAATATAGAAAAAATAGAAGAAAAGATTCTAAAGACAATACTACTGCCTAGATATAATCCTTCTTCATCTGGATGTTCTATTAGTTTCTTAATTACAACACCCTCCATTCCAAGAGTTGCAATAGAAACAAAAAAAGTAATAAAAGAGGCTGTATAACTTAAAGTGCCATAATTAGATGGCCCTAAGTATCTTGCAGTAATCATTCCAACAATAAGTTGTAATCCCATTTGGAAAACTTGATCACCTATAATCCAACCCGAATTTTTTATACTCTTTGAATGTAACAAATTCTTAATCTTTTCTAGCATTTATATACCCAATAACAATTTTACCATTTTTAAAGTTTGCTCTTTTTTGTTCTTCTTAGATGTCACAAATTCTTTTCCTTTGTTTGCTTTATCTAGTCTAGCATTATACTCTATATCATCAAAATGATTCAAATAAGATAGTATCTCTTCTTCACTTCCATCTTTAAGTGAATCTACATAATTAAAATATTCTTTTCCAATCGCATATAACTCAGTAGATGCAAATGGAGTGCCTGCGCCTAAATATTCAATGGTTTTACTAGGAAAAGAATATTTAGTGAATTCTTCGCTTGTTGGTCTAGGATTCACTAATAACATCGCTCTTCTTAGTGCAAATAACACTTCTGTATTTGGTTTTGTACCCTCGTAATGAATTCTTGAATCGTTTAGTGCTTCAATATGTTTTACAGCACTACCTCCACCAAATAAACGCAAGATACTTGTATCATGTAACTTTGATTTTTGAAATGCATTAACTAAATTCATAACACCATTATCTATACTTAAGTTACCCGCATAAATAATTTCATTATTATGCTCATAAGTATTGTCATCAAAATAATCTGAGAATCCTTCTACAATCACATATGGTTTATTTTTCTTATTCAATCTTTCATTCATCTTGTCAGATAAGAAAGTATAGTAAGAACTATTTGATATAACTAAATTTGTTATATTTTGATATAACTGATTCGAAGTCATGAATTCTGGTAAATCTGTAATAATAGCCATACACGGTTTTCTTCTTATCTTACAAACAAGACTTGCCGCTAATGTATTTGCTGGCGATAATGGATCTAAAATACAAAAATCAAAAGAAGAAAATAAAAGTCTAAAAAACACTGCAATCAAAACATAAATATCTTTGATTATTGGAATATTAATACAAAAAGAATACTTAAATCTATCATGATTCTTAACTTTTAAAAATGTATTATCTAATACCACTGAAGAAGCAGGAATTGATGTATAACATACAACATCAACATCATTTTCAATTAATCCTTCAACAATCAATCGATCAAATTTTTGTATTTGAATCCCAGGTTTCTTTTCTTTTGTATATATATTTTCATAATCTTTGTTATCTACATAGTTAGACACAAAGTAACATTTCTTCTTATCTTTCATTTTCATTCTTTTGAAGATTTTCCACCAAATTTATTTACAATAAATGTCATTACTAAATAATTAACAGGTATATATAGTGGTAAAGAAATAAGCTTTGCCCACATTTCTGGTCCATGACACCAATCAACTACAATTAATACAATTACTGCAGAAATAATCATTCCTGGCAAATAACTAATCGGAAAAGTAACGGCACTTTGCCAAGATACTTTCTTATGATATGTAAAATGCATATTCATAAAATATGATCCAACCATACTTAATGCATCACCAAGGATACTTGCAATACCAACATTTAATTTTAAAAATACAAATAACATATAGAATAATTGACTACTTAATGTATTAATTACACCGATGATTCCAAATGTAATAAATTGTTTATTCAAAAATTTTTCTTTAATTGTTTGAACTAACTTCATCACTTACCCCTTCAGTACTATCTTTTACAAATAATATCTTAAATGTTAAAAACATAATCTTTAAATCTAATAATAATGAGAAATTCTCTATATAGTACAAGTCAAATAATAACTTATCTTTAAGTTTTGTATTGTACTTACCATATACCTGTGCAAAACCAGTTAATCCTGCTTTTACCTTTAATCGGTAGTTAAATTCAGGAACATCCAATAATATCTTTTCAATTAGTTCAGGTCTTTCAGGTCTAGGACCAACAACTGACATATCTCCAATCAAAATATTAATTAATTGTGGAAGTTCATCAATTCTGCAGCTTCTAATAAATTTACCAACAGGCGTAATACGATCATCATGTTCACTTGCAAGTCTTGCCTTACCATCTTTTTCCGCATCAACTTTCATGGATCTAAATTTAAGTATCTTAAATTCTCTACCATATTGTGTTAAACGCACTTGTTTATAAAGAACAGGGCCACCATCATATGCTTTGATAACAATCGCTGTAATAAGTAATATTGGTGAAGTAATAACAAGCATAACTAATGCAAAGAAAATATCAAATAGTCTTTTCACAATCTTATCTAATTGACTTGGCCCAAAATTATTCGCTTTTAATATTGGTTTATCAATTAAATAGATATTTCTAGCATTATTAATAATGACTTCATAAACATCTGGAATAATATATAAAGGAATTGTTTTTTCATAGCATTCATGGATTAATTGTTCTTTTTCCTTAACATCTAACCCCATGACCATGACGCTTTCATAATTCAAAATGTCTTTTTTATTCTTTACATATTCATCATATGTAATTTCCTTTTCAATGTTATACGCTTTTGCTTGATAACGCATAATTTGTTCATAAATAGAAGAATAGTCTTCTCCATAAATTAATACTGTTTTTCTTGCAGGGAATATAAAATAATATATTTTATTTGCAATAAAATTAATAATTACTGTTAAAACAATTTCAACTGCATAATACCCCAAGAATCCACCAACAGGTAAAATTACTTTTCTTGCAATAATCGTTTCAATAAAAACAATTATATTTGCAAACCCTAAAGCTAATGTTTGCGAGAATATTAAATCTCTTGTTTTAGCATAACCTAATCTAAATCCACCAAAGATGCTGTTAAATAATACAAGTGAAAAGAAATATACGCCTAAAATTAACCAGTTACCTTTTTGCCAGAAAAATACTCTTGGTCTATAGTATTTGTACCAAATATAGTAAAAGAATAGAGATATAATCCCTATGATTACTATATTCATAAATAGACTTACTGTCTCTCTCGTTCTTTCTTTCTTATTCATAAAACCTCATAACCCTATTTATTCTACTACTATAAAGAAATATTTTAAAATTTAACTACCTAAGTTCAATTTTAAAATATATGCATTTTTTCCTTCAATAACTTCATAATTAGTAAATAATTCTGTTATATAATCTTCTTCAAAATCTTTTTTCATAATATAAACATATTCTGGTATTTTCTCTGGATGAAGATTATAAAATTCTTTTAATCTCTTTATTTTATAATCTTTATCTTCTGACATCCATGAACTGCAAGTGCTATAAATGCTGTCATTTGCTAAATATACCCATGGTTCTTGAGATATCGAACATAATTTTGCTCCTTTTGGAATATATGTTTCTATATCTTCATATATTTCATAATACTCATTATATTTATCTTCTGGCGCATAGATTCCTTTTGCTACAGAATCAGTTATCTCATAATGTGGATTAATTCTAACAGCCCAATCAAAATAGTATTTTTGTTTTCTTAAAAACATTTGTGACCAAATTTGTGCAATTGCTATAGCAATAATAAGTATCTTTTTAATGAATTTTATATTTTCATTTTTATCTAAATAATCAAAAATCAAAAAGAAAGAAGCAAATCCTGAAATAGATAATGCCATAGATGTTGCAATAACATGTAAATCTGATGTGCAATATAAAACAATACTAAATAGCATTCCAATAAAATAAAGTGCTGTATATATTTTATTTTTACTCTTATCTAGTAATAACGCATGAAATCCTAAAAATGTAATTTGAACCATCTGTTTATTCATTGTAGTAATGTAATGATAATGCCAAACCATCCAATGTATTAATACCGCAAATAATATACAATGTATTTCAAACCATTTTAATTTTGATCGTTTAAAAATAAATGGAATTAGATATGTAAACAATAAAATAATCGCAAAATAGTAAAAATTTAAAAAAGCAGTACCTAAATATCCTCTAAATATTTGTACAAAAGTTCGTGTTGGATAAGCTTCATCAGAAAAAATAAATTTAATTGTTTTAAAAAGCTTATCAAATGTTCCACCATGAACAAAGAAAAAACCAAAGAATAGAAAAATCGAAACTAATACACCATACAAAACATATAAAGTTACATCTGTCCATTTCTTAGAAATATATTTTTTCAGAATCCATTTTGTAATTGCAAAACTAATATAGTACAAAATAAATATAATAGATAGGTATGGTGAAGCTAGTGTTGCAATAGAAAAGAAGACACCTGCCAAAAAATATTCCCAATATTTATTTCCTGTTGCGATAAATGTAAAACAAAGAAGAATTCCAGACAACGAATATAAATTATAAGAAACTGTCATTATATCCATGGATGAAAACAATAACAAATAACTACATGCAACTGCTGCAATTAATGGTTGCTTAGAAAATTTAGAAAACCGACAATATACAACAAGAAGAATTGCAAACCAAATAGCAATAGAAATATATCTAAAATTCAGAATCATTCCATCTGTTGTAGAGAAAATCATAAAGTAAATAGATGTTAACAAATAATTTAAATATCCTGTCATTTGTGTTGGATGCCATTCATCCCACAAAATGAGATCACCTTTCATAAATCTATGACCTAAAGTCAAAATAAAAGGTTCATCATTATAAATATATCCATATTTTGCTCTAGAAAGCATAAATATGAAAAGACATCCAAGAATGATAAAACCGAAATATTTTTTTGATTTATAACTAAACAACATATCCTTTTCTCACACTCTTTCTAAATGCATCTATAATATCTATAAACAACCTACAAAATTGTATAATACCTTATCCCATCCAATGCATCACTTGATATCCTATTTTCTAATTCAGTATTCTCATATAGTTAGCTTTTTAAAGAAAGTATAAATAATTCATATTTTAACGCTGCTCAATTATTTGTACATCGAGCCCACTTCAGGAGAATTAAGCAATTAATTAATATTTTTATTCGTATTTACTAATTTTATGTTCATTTAAAACTGTAAAATATGGAAATGATTGAATCGTAAAGTTTTCATAGCCTTTATTTTTTTGTATAGTTTTACAAGTTGTGTTTATATCTGAAAACAAAATAAATCCACTGCTCAATAAAATAACCATTAATAAAAACGCCTTTTTCTTTATATCTTGAATATGTGCCAACAAATAAGGGATAAGAATAATAAAGATGACCTGAATCAAATCGCATATTCTTGAAATTAATGAAAACTTACCAAATATAATATAAAACCATAATGTAAATACTGAGATAACTACCTGGAAATAAATAAAATCATCTTCTTTATCATCATTCCACACATATAAAAGTATGATAATCCCCGTCAATACAAATTCCATTGCTAATCCAAGAAAACTAAATGATTCTCCTGTAAAATATGACAAGATATGTGAAATTGGTGCATCATACCCTATTTTTTTTGCAATAAATGGCGCTACTATTCCGGTCACAAAAAATAAAATAATCGATATTAAAGATCCTGTAATAAACATTTTCTTTTGATTTTCTTTAATATAAGCAATATATTTTAGAATACCAGGAAATAGTAAAGTAATAATAGCTGATTCATGAAAACTACATGCAATAAGACTCCAAAAATAATATTCGCCATACTTTTTCTTAGGTAATGTTTTATAAAATGCAAAGAAAAATATAGCCATTGCGCAAGCTTGTCTAATTCCACTGGAATAATATACTTGTAAAAATCCTGAACTGATAAATATACCTAAAGAAAATAAAATACTATAGCTGTATTTCAAAATAATATAAGAAGTAAAACCTAACACTAGCAAATTTACGACAAACACAAAAACTGTATATGAATGAAAAATATTCTTCACTATATACTCAAGCAAATTAAAACCAACATTTCTGCTTGCATGGTAATAAAAAGCTTCAGTTATTGGATTTTGCACTCTTTCAAACAAATACTTATATATCCCATTATCTAGTCCTATATTGTACCTAAATAAAAAGATAGTAGCTATAACTGCAAATATGCATAATGCTTGTTTTCTAGAAATCTTTTTTTCAAGTTCTAACACACCTGCAATAAATGTTAGAACATATATAACTAAAACATACATAATATAAACATCCTAAGTATAACAAGATAACTTCTATTTTTCTATTTTCTTGAAGCAAGACAAAAAATCTTCAACCATATTTTCAAAGCTATATTCCTTGATTCCACTTAGTGAATTTTTCGATAATTTTTCTACGAAGTCTTTATTTTCTACAAGTTTTTTAATTGCTTTTGTCAATTCTAGTACATTATCTACTTCAACAATCTCTGTATTTTTAAATTTTCTATTAAACTCCATTGCTGCAACACATTTATTTGTTGAAATAATAGGTAATCCAAGTGACATTGCTTCATTTACAACTAATCCCCAAACATCAGATCTTGTGGGAAAAACAAATATATCTGCACCTGCATAGTATTTCTTCAATTCTTCCTTATTTTTAAAATCAACAAAATGTATATTATTCAGATGATTTTCTTCAACTATTTGTTTTACTTTTTCTTCTGGTTTTCCACCAACAATATATAATCCTATATTATTAGGAATTTCAATCATAGCTTTTGCCAATACATCATATCCTTTTCCAGGAATTTGTCTACCAACTGAAAGCAATATAATTTCTTCTTTGTAACCACATTCTTTTCTATATGTCGATTTATTTTTTAACATCTTTTCATTTTCTGCAAGTTCTAAATTGGACATACAAGCAAAATGATAATGATATATTTTATTTTTGGGGATTCCATAATATTCATAATATTTATCTGTTTCTTCTCCAGAACTCAAATAAAAATCATTTTGTCTCATAACATAAGAAATTGCTTTATCAAATATTCCTCGAGGTATTACTATTCCACCGTCAGCATGCATAATTACTTTCTTTTTCTGTTTATGAAATTGATATACCGCATACATACATACTTTTTTTGAATAATCAGAATTAATTAACAAATCACATTCTTTAGCCATTTGTTTAATTGTTTCTTTTTCATTTTTATTATTTAAATAAATAGCATGAAAATTAGCAAAGCCATAATCATACCACTCTTTTTCTCTATCTTTTTCAGCTTTCGTTTCAAACAAGCAATAAAGATCTACTTCTTTTCCAAGTAGATTCATAAATGCAACTTTATATGGTGCAGGAGCGTTACTTATCCAACATACTTTCATTTTGATATTTCCTCATATAATTTCAAATAAGCTTCATACATGTTATCTAAAGAATAATGAGAAGCTGCTTCTATGCAATCTTCTTTTTTAAATGAATTATTCTTTGCTAATTCAATTAATACTTCTTTCATTTTCTCTATATTGTTCTTTTCAACTACAATTCCTGTTTTATCTGTAAGTATTTCTGGTGATCCACCTGTTTTATATGTAATAACATGTAAACCACAAGCTAAAGCTTCAATATTTACAGTTGGAAAAGTATCTTGTTTTGTTAAGTTAATAAATGCATCACTGGCACTATATATTTCACGCAGTTCTTTAACAGTATTAGTTCTAGGAATACATAATGCATTTTCAATTGAAGTCGTATTTGAAGATAATGTTCCTCCAACTACTACTAATTTTATATTTTCAGGTAAAAAATTTGCTAATTCTTTTAAATCTTCTATTCCTTTCGTCGTATCCCAAACACTAGCTACTGCAAGTACAATAAATGAATCTTCTAAATGATATTTCTCTCTAAATGGACTTTCTGTATATTTAAAATCATTTAGATTAATGCCATTATGTATAGTCATCACATGACATTCTTTTAAGAAAGACTGTTTCACCTGTTCTTCTAACCAGTACGATGGTGTAACAATGGTTAGATTATCTTTAATTGAAGTAAACACTTCTTTTTTTCTTTCATAGTTTTTTGTGACATTATGCTTATTCCAACTGAATGGATATTCATTTGTAATTGGACAGTCATAGCATTTATCTTTCCACTTGTTGCAACCTATACCATCATAGTGGGCACAATGTCCTGTAAAACTCCAACAATCATGTAATGTCCAGATTACTTTTTTATTTTTTCTTTTTAAATAATCGAATAAAACACCAACGTGCACATAATAACCATGTAGATTATGTAAATGTACGATATCTGGATTAAATTCATCCAAATCTTTAAGCATTCTTTTCGTTTCCATTGCATTATGAAAACCATGGTCATCAAAGAGATATGTTCCTATTGCATGGGTTACATTCCCTATATCTCCAGTAAAACGCATAGAAATCGCATTAGAACTATCTTTCTTTCTACCATAATAAACTTTACCATCTACTTCATCCATCATAGATAACGTAGAAACAAGTCTTCCTGTACTACCAAATCCTGCAACAGAATTAATAAATGCTATTTTCATTTTTAAACCTCTTCATAAAATGTATCTGGATGACTTGGATCAAATGTTTCATTTGCCCACATAATCGTAACCATATCTTCTTTTCCAGTATTTTCAATATTGTGTGTATATCCTACAGGAATATCTACTACTTCTAACTTTTTATCACTTACATGATATTCAATCACTTCTGTTTCATTAATCTTTCTAAAGCGGATAACCCCTTCACCCTTAACAACTAAGAACTTCTCATTCTTTGTATGATGATAGTGATTACCTTTTACAATGCCAGGATGAGAAATATTCACACTGACCTGACCTTGTATTTCTGTATGCAAAAACTCTGTAAATGATCCTCTATTATCCACATAGCTATTTAAGTCATACGAAAACTCATTTTCAGGTAAATAACTTAAATATGTACTATATAATGCCTTTTCAAAACCTTCCATATGTGGAATATCTAATGTATTTCTACTATCTCTAAATGTATATAAATAATTAGCTAATTCTCCTAACTTAACATTATAGAAATGAGGAATAGCTAAAATATCTTCACTGCCTTCTCTATCAATACATGAAATAAATGTCTCGCAAATATCATCAATATATACAAACTTAATTGATGCATTAGAATCATTTATTTGTATATCTAGACCACGAGCAATATTGTAGCAGAATGTAGCTACTACACTGTTGTAATTAGGTCTACACCATTTACCAAAAGCATTATCCAATCTAAATACATATACATTAGCTCCTGTTTCTTTACCATAAGCAAATACTACATCTTCTGCTTCCTTCTTACTTCTTCCATAAGGATTATCTCTTTCTGCTTGAATACTTGAACTTAATAACAATGGAATCTTTCTATCACTTTTCTTAAGCAAGCTTATTAGTTCTTCTGTTAAACCTACATTACCTGTATTAAATTCACTTTCTTCTTTAGGTCTATTTATACCTGCTAAATGCATTACAAAATCACATTTATTTACTAGACTTTCTAATGATTCTTCTGTATTTCTATCAAAACCTAATACTTCATATTGTCTTTCTTTTAAGAATAAACATAAATTTTTACCAATAAATCCATTTGAACCTGTAACTAATATTTTCATAACCACCTCAAAATCTCTTCAATTTTAACATGTATTAAAACAAAGATGTTATACTTTGAGATATATGAAACTAAGTGTAATTATTCCTGCTTATAATGCAGAAAAAGAAATAGGAAAGTGTATTGATTCAATCTTAAATACAAATCACACTGATTTTGAAGTTATTGTGGTCAACGATGGTTCTACAGATAATACAAAACAAATATTAGATAGATATCTAGATTCACATCTAATCGTAATACATAAAGTAAACGAAGGTGTTTCTGTAGCTAGAAATATTGGAATCAAAAATGCAACAGGAGATTATGTATTATTTGTTGATGCAGATGATGAATTAGAACCACAGGCTTTAGATTATTTAACTAATTATTTATTAGATAAACAATTAGACCTATTACAATTTAGTGTTTCAACAGATACATACAATCAAAATTCCTGTAAAAAGAATTTAGAATATTATTTAAACAAATCTTATACTTCTTCAAAAGAAGCCTTCCTTTATTTAATAAATCATGGTTTTTATTGTGTTTGGAATAAACTATATAGACGCGAATTTATCGAAAATATCACTTTTCCGAAAGGAATAAAAACAGGTGAAGATTTCATTTTCAACTGTAATGTTTTTTTGAAACAACCTGTTGTTTCTACTTTAGATAAAATTTTATATCATCATATTCGTACAGAAAAAGAAACAACTGTATCAAGATATATCGATAATATGGATGAAACTCTTCTATTAAAAAAACATGCTTTTCAAGATATCTTTAAATTCTACAACATTGGATTAAAACCCGTTTATTATGACAATATGCTTCTAGAATATAAATTTTATGTAACTAATTTATTTCACAATCAATGCCCATTAAATAAGAAACATAAAATTAACAAGTTACAAACTTTTATCTTTTCTAAAGAAACACATAACGAAATTAAAAATGCGGTCGCAAAAAACAAATCTTCTAAAATCTTTAAATTATTAGTTCAATTTACAAATCCATATTTTATATATCTGTTTTACTCAAGCAAAACCACACTAAAAATATATAAGGGGAAAATGATTTATAAAAAACATTAACTGCTATCTATTTATTATTTCACTTCAACCTTTATACATAAAAGGTAATATTGATTTCTTATCTGACACTATTTATGAATTATACGTACTGGCAAATCAATCATAGCTAATTTAAATGAACGTTAATTAACATTAGCAGAATTACTAGATCTTATTTAGATTTATATAAATCTAAATAAGATTTCACTTCTGTTTCTTTATTACAATTATCTAATGCATATTGTCTGCAGCTTTCTGTGTAGTCTTTTAAGCATACTTTTTCTATTGCTTGTTTTAGACCATGAATATCATTTTCTTTAACTGATATACCTGTATCTTCTGTAATTACTTCACTTGCTCCACCAACGTTATATGCTACTACTGGTGTACCACAAGAAATAGCTTCTATGTTAACTGTTGGATAGTTATCTTCATGTGTTGGATTCAAGAAAACAGCTGCTATATTATAAAATTCAACTAATTGTTCTTTATTTTCCGTTCTTTCTAGTCCAATTATATTATCTGGTAAATGACTAATCATTTCTTTTGGTAAACCTACCATAACAATTTTATAGTCATCTTTTAATATCTTTGATAAATCTATAATATCGTTATATCCTTTTCTTTCAGATACATTCATTGCAATACATAATATTATTTTTTTATCTTTAAGATTCAATCTTTCTTTTAAATCTGTATCTACAATTTTAAAGATATTTAAATCTATTCCATTAGGTATTACCTGAATATCATCTGTTTTCAAAAATGATTGTTTAGCTTCATCAGCTAACCACTTACTAGGTGTAACAAAAGTGATATTTGTTTTATTTTCTAATATATTCTTCTTTCGTTTAAAGTTTCTTTCACTCTTATCAAAAAACCAGGAATACCTCTTTCTTAAAACACATTCATAGCAAGTTTCTTTCCACTTGTTACATCTAACATATGTATAATATGGACAATATCCTGTATACAACCAGCAATCATGCATTGTCCATACTACTTTAATATGTTGATCATTCAGATAACAAACAAGCTTTTCTAGATTAACATCATGACCATGAATATTATGAATATGTACAATATCCGGTTGAATTTCTTCTATATTTTTTATTAAGTTATCTGTCGCCTTATTTGAATTGAATCCATAGTTACCTAAAATTCTAGATTTCAATGCATTTAACTTAATATAGTTTTTACTAGAATAATTAATATATTGAGTATTTGAACTTATTCCCTGCGTATAGAAAAGATAATTATCTATATGATTCTCATTTAGGTAATTACTTATATCTCTCGCTATCATTCCTGTACTTCCATTTAAGGAACTATTTATCTGTATTACTTTCATATTATTTCATTAATCTTTTCTTCAAATATCCAAGTTTTCTATTTACCTGTTGCCAATATATATTCCATTGAATTGAATATATTTTATTTAATGGTTTATCTAAATAAATATTATCTTTTATTACATTTGGTTGTACTACATAAAAATGCTTTGTATTCGTACTTTCTATTTTTAGTTTCCTTTTTTGAAAATGCACATAGGATACTTCTTCAGGTATATATTGTTTATTTTCATACTTCCAGAAAATTACTTTTCCATGAGTATATTCAAAATAGCCATTATACATTTCTTTATTTCTAGCATTTAAAAACTTATATTTTGTTGAATTCACATCAAAACACATTGATTCCTTATACTGTTTTATGCCATTCTTCTCTAAGATCCATGACAAACCATTTCCTTTATGTGCACCCCATTCATCGAAGCATCGTACATCATCATTTGTATATACATCTTTATAATTCTGACAATCTAAAGCAGATAATGTTCTAAAATAATTGTTTACTTTTTCATTATTTTTATATAGAGTCATATGCCCTTCAGTAAATATACGATCGTATTCTTGAAGTTCTTCAAAAGGAATAAAGTGATTCAAATCACCCAAAATAGTATCAATATCACAATGTCCCCAGTAATCATATTCATTTAAATAATCTTTAAATATTACCCCATAAGCTGGCTTATAGTCGCATAACTTGTATGGAACATTAATATTAATCTTAAAATCAAAAATAGATTGAATTTTTTTCTGTAATTCTTGAAAACTCGTGTTTACTACCTTTATATTTCTAACATCAGGAAATTTGTAATCAATATCTGTTACAAACAAAAAATCAAAATTAGAATTATATATTGCTGAAGATAAAAAATACGAAAAATAGTTTGGAAATTTACCAAAATAAGGTAGTACAAAACATGCTTTATATTCTTTATTCATAGTCATCCTTGCTCATTATACCATCAGTGAATTCAATTTGTTCTTTGTTTAAGTAACTATCACTCCACTTTAGCATTCTTTCTACTGCAATAGAATAATTCCATTCATTATTAATTGTGTCATGTGCTTTGTTGGATACAATATTTAATTCTCTTAAATGATTGATAATATACAAGCTTAAAGAACACAATTCTTCTGTACTAGCGTACAAATAACCGTTTTGCTTATCTTGTATCAAATATGTACCACTACCTACAAGTTTATTGCATAAAACAATACATTTATGGTACATACCTTCATTTACAATAGCACCCCAACCTTCATATCGATCTGATGTGACTAATAATAAATCAGTTTCATCTAGTTTATTTTGCATTTCTTCATTACTAATAGAAGGCATAATTGATACAAATTCTTTTAATGGTTCTACCTGTTTCTCTATTTCTTCATACAAGTCACCAGAGCCAATAATATCCATATGGAATAGTACATTATGTTCAATTAAATATTTAGCTACATTTATTGCATCTTCTGGATGCTTCCAATCTAGCATTCTCCCACACCATATAATTTGTGGTATCTTATTTTCTTTTTTATTTATATTAGAGTTCATTAAAGGAAAATATCCCCACTTAAGAATTTTCCCTTTAAAATTTTGGAATAATTTCATATCTTCTTTAACATAACCACCTTGTGCTAAAAGATATAAATTATCTTTCTGATATCTACCAAAATGTAAATATGATCCAACCAATCTTTTTATATAAGTTGATTTTGTCGTAGGTATTTTATATGGTCTCTCTGTTACAAAGAATGTCAATTTCCCACTCTGAATTCTTTTTGATAGTATTTTATCTATATTACTACCTCCATATATCACTACATCAGCATTTAAAACATCATCTATATGATTTTCATATTTATCGATATATACTCTTTCAATTGGTTTCCAACCTATTTTTTTACGAAATTCTTCTATTGTACTTGTTTCAAGCGCAAGAAAATTACCATTAGTTTGCCTATAGAATTCATCCACTAAACCAATCGTATGTGAATTATAGTAATTATTTACTAGTATTATTCGATAACTCATATATTCAACCTTTCTATGATGTCTATATTTAGAAAACAGAATACTCTAGTTTTTATTCCTTCAGTATTCTGTTCATATTACTGCTATAAGATTATTTAAATAAATCTAATTTTAATAGTAACTTCTTCATTCCTTCTATATCTAATCGCTCAGTATTGTGAGAATTGTATTCAGAAGCTATTTCAAAATTCTTATTTCCTTGATTTACATATTTATCATAATTCAAGTCTCTATTATCTGCAGGCACTCTAAAGTAGTTACCCATATCTACTGCTTTTACCATATCTTCTTTTGTAACTAAGACTTCATATAGTTTTTCACCATGTCTAGTTCCAATATAAGAAATACCAACATCAGAGTTCTTTAATTCAAGTACTGCTTTAGCAAGTGTTTCTATTGTTGCAGCAGGAGCTTTTTGAACAAATAAGTCACCTTGTTTTCCATGTTCAAACGCATAAAGAACTAAGTCTACTGCATCTTCTAATGTCATCATAAAACGTGTCATGTCTGGATTTGTGATTGTTAGTGGTTTACCTGCTTCAATCTGTTCACAGAATAATGGAATAACACTTCCTCTACTTGCCATTACATTTCCATATCTTGTTAAACAAAGAACTGGATCCCCTTCTTCCATTTGGCGAGATCTAGCCACAACATTCTTTTCCATTAAAGCTTTAGTCATACCCATTGCATTAATTGGGTATGCTGCTTTATCTGTACTTAAGAATATAGCTTTCTTAACATGATGAGCAACACAAGCTGAAATAACATTGTTTGATCCTAAAATATTTGTTTTCACAGCTTCAATTGGATAGAACTCACAAGAAGGCACTTGCTTTAAAGCGGCCGCATGAAACACATAATCTGCTCCTTTAAATGCTCCTTCAATAGAGTTGTAATCTCTAATATCACCAATATAGAACTTTAACTTTTCACTTGCTTCAGGACATACCTGTTGATACAAGTGTCTCATATCATCTTGTTTCTTTTCATCTCTAGATACAATACGAATTTCTCTAATATCTGTATCTAAGAATCTTTTGCATACAGCATTACCAAATGAACCTGTACCACCTGTTATAACTAATACTTTATCTTTAAAAATAGAATGTTTCATTTTCGCAACCTCTACTAACTATAATAATCGATTTATTAATATTTTTGTATCTTATGAAATACTGGATCTTTATAATCTTTAGCAAATTCATTCAATATTTCTTTTTCCAACTTAATATCTGTAAGTTTATAAGAAATATCTTCTAATGAGTCATAGATATCTGCGCCACATTTTTCATTGTGTGTTCCTGATCCATCTGTACCAATATTGTATAAAAATGTTTTAGCAGGATATACAGTTAATGCTTTATTTCTAGATTGTTCAAACACCCAGCGAACTGCCCAAGAATCAATCAATCCTCTTTTTTGATACCACAACATAAACCATAAATCTCTTCCAGCTAAATATAAATTATGACGTCTTTTAATTTTAAAAGGTAACTTATGGAAGTCTTGCATTTGCCAATCAACAGTATTCCATCGGTCACTCCATGTAGCATATCCCCAACTACTTCCTCTATATGTAAAATATACTTCATCTCTATTTTGAATACTCTCTAATGGATGAGTATATCCACTAATTGACCATATTTGTTTATTATTCTCGTAATGATTTAAACCATCGTTCATGTAGTTCAAATAATTCTTATGTGCAATTAAATCGTCTTCAGTAACAATTACTTTCCCATATTCATTAATTATTCTCGTAATTCCACTAATAACTGATTTCGCTAATCCTTGGTGTGTTTCAGCACAGTTAATATTTATACTTTTAAATTTAGATATTTTTTGAAACTCATATAAATATTCTCGCACTAATTTTACTTTTAATTCATCATTTTCTTTTTTTTCATTATATGCATCACAAAAAACATATAAAGCTGTATTAGGTGCTAAATGATTCTCATTTAAAGCAGATAATACTTTTTCAGCTTTATCTTTTCTGTTATATACAAATACGATTAATGGTGCATACAGCATTTATACTACTCCTATATCTATAATAATTGTTTTCTAAATAGTAATTTAACATTTTTATTCTATTATAATATCTAAGAATGTTTGTAACGTAATACATTCAATATTATAGTGTTCACACACATTTGGAATATGATAATCCCTTGAAGTTTCGTCTCCCTTTCTTTCATCACTAATAATAGTAGCATTTTCAATAATCGCAGTTGCAATTAAAAAAGGATCTGCATTTGAATTTCCACTAGATTTCATTTTAATCAGTGTAGGATATTCTTTTAGAATATCAGTTGCTTTTTTCTGAATTTTCTCACTAAGTGGTAAAAACATACATTTATTGACTTTGATCCATTCTAAAAGCTCATCATCTTTTAATTCTTCTTTAACTTCAACTGTTGATATAAGCTCACCAGAATCAATCATATTTGCTAGTTTTTCCCAAATTGATTCAAATGTGGATTTTCTGAGACTATAATATTTAGCAGCATTTATTAGTGAACACGAATCTATTGCATATTTTTTCATTATTTCATCACCGCCCTTGCTATGTCATCATAATATTGACTTTTTATATTCATGATTTTACACGCTTCGCCAACTGTGATTTTCCCAGAATTTTGTGCTGTAATTATCATTCTTGGCAAAAGATTCCCATGATAGTTTATATAGCGAACATGAAAATAAATAGATACTTTTTTATTTTTTAATGAATTTATATTTTTTAAATATTCTTCAAAACTATTATTAATTTCTTTATACATATCATAATATTGACTATCAGAAATTATAGATAAATCATATAATCTTCTGAACGCAGCAACAGCACTCACCCCAAATTTATTTGCTAAATCCATAAGAGTTTTATCATTCCATTCTCTTTCTTTAGTGTAAATATCCATAGCTATCTTTTTAAAGGTTGAATGCTCCATAAGCACTTCTGCAGCAATACAATCACAAATTTTCTCTTCATTATCATTTCGTTCATTATCATCAATTAAGCATAAAGACGAAGAACGTCTAATTAAATGGGCAAGTTCATGAAAAAGCGAAAAGGTTTTTGATTTTTCAAAATCTTTATTGTTTATAGCTATAATAGGGTACTTATCATCATAGATAGATAACCCTTTCATTTCAGATAAAGAAACTGATGAGATCTGTGAAACAATAATTCCATGTCTTTCTAATATATTACGGAAATAATTGAACGAATTATTTTTATACTCTTTTTTATAGAGAAAGTATTTAGGTAATTCAAAAAAATCACGTATTTTTTCTGCAACACTTTCAACATTATCTGTAGCTGTAACAGTAGGTAATAATAAAAATGGATATCTTTCTTCATTAGTAAATTCCAATAGAATATCTCTCTCTGAACAAACCCGCGAAATTTCATTCCATAATTCATAACTGATTTCATTATATTTAGTTCCGTTTATTGTACGTCGATCAGTATAATTTCTTGGCTTTTTCGAGGGTATATCTGTCAAATAAAAACTAGCAAAAGGCAGTTTATATATTTTTGCTATCTCCTTTGCCTCTCTAATGGAAGGTAATTCTTCACCTGATTCCCATTTTTTTAGTTTTTCCGAAGAGATTTTCGGAAAATGTTCCGATACTTGTTCAGGAGATCTATCAAACGGTGTTTCTTTTCGTGCCCAAACAAGCATATCTTTATTTATAAATGCTAGTTTCTTATTCCCCATCTTTCTTTACCTTCTTTTATGCTTAAATTTTCAATATTATTTTTAACCTCAATTTTCGATAATATTTTTTATTATAAATACAATTTATTTGTTTGATAATAATTCTAACATTTTTAAAGTTTGCTTTTTTTTGCTCTTCTTAGATGTCACA
>OIYG01001095.1_pt1 | contig 22008 bp, 24 predicted proteins | sample 1587861 | NCBI WGS metagenome assembly OIYG01 (sample SAMN03283272) | human gut metagenome | biome: human-associated habitat; material: feces | host: Homo sapiens | place: Peru | collected 2012 | reverse complement strand
TAATGCACCGTGCATAAGATTATCTGCCATGTCCAGGATCTATTACTACAACTTTACCTAATAATGGTAATGTTGTATCGGCCCTTGCTTTTATAAGAGTACAAATAAATATACCTACTAAAATAATAATCAACATACAAGTTTTTAGTTTCAATTATATCACCTAATAAATAATATGTTTTTTATTCGTTAAAAATCTAAAAGTAAATAATAATATATTCAAAGTATCGCATATATTTATTGAAACCAAAAATAAAACAATTATTACAATAGCTTGTAATAATTGTTATTTAAATAGTACAATGTTTTGCATACTTTCTTGATCAATTTATTAATAATTAATATGTGTTAATTCTATACTAATATATTTCCATTTGCATCTGCTTTTTTACATAAACCAACAATAAACTCAATAAACGCTATAAATCCTGGTATAAAAGTCCAGCAGAATAATATATATAGAATTCCGGTTCCTATTTTTCCAGCATAAAATTTATGAACTCCAATACCGCCTAAAAAGAAAGCCAACAAACAGTAAACAACTTTATTAACAGCTTTTGTATTATTTGCAACATACATAGGTTGAGAACCTGTTTGATTGTTACTAACATTAATATTTATGCCGCCGCTATTATTATTGCTATCTTTTTTGTCTTCTTTTTTTGTAACAATCAAATCGTTTTCAGTTTCATAAATTTCTACTTCATCACCAACTTTTGGAGTAAAACTGATGTCAGATGTTCTAACTTCTTTAATTCCACCTTCATCTGTCCCAATAGAAATAATATCTCCATTAACTTTAATGATCTTAGCCATAAATACAACTCCTTTCTACACACATTATAGCATGTTTTTTCAAAAAATACTATTTTAAATTATATTTGTATAACTAATATTACTATTACACAAAATAATATTAGTTAAAATATTGTTAAGGAGGTTAAATATGAATAATATTAAAGAGCTAAGAAAGCAGCGAGACATTTTACAAACTAAACTTGCTTTAGATCTCAATTTAACTCAAGAAGCAATTAGTTCATACGAAACCGAAAGAGTAACACCAAGTGCCGATGTACTTATAAAACTTGCAGATTATTTTAATACTAATATTGATTATTTGCTTTGTCGCACTACTTATAATTTACCCATAGCAGATATTAAACCATCAAGTATTAACGATGAACAATTTAAGTTATTAACAAAAATTAATAAATTGTCTAAAATTAATATTGCAAAAGTAGAAGGATATATTGATGCGTTAAATAATAAATAAAAAGTGAGATAGCATTCACATTGCTAAGCTCACTTTTTTTATACTAAAAAAATTCAAAAGAAAAGGAAGATAATAATATCTTCCATAAAACAATCTTAACGTTTTGAGAATTGTGGTGCACGTCTTGCTTTTTTCAATCCTGGTTTCTTACGTTCTTTAATTCTTGAATCTCTAGTAATAAATCCTGCTGGTTTTAATGCTTTTCTGAAACTATTTTCGCTATCGCTTGATGTAGTACTATCATATTCTAATAATGCTCTAGTAATACCTAAACGAATTGCTCCAGTTTGTCCTGAGAATCCTCCACCTTTAACTTCAACTTCTACATCAAAGATTTCGTTAGTTTTAGTTAATTCAAGTGGTTGCATTAAATCCATAACTAAAGTTTCATAAGGTAGGTATTCGTGTACATCTTTACCATTAACAGTAACTTTTCCTTTACCTGGAATTAATTTAACTTTAGCAATACTAGCTTTTCTTCTACCAGTACCGTAATATACGTTTTTCTTATCTTTTGCCATCAGTTATTCCTCCTTATTTAACTTCCATAATTTCTGGTTTTTGAGCAGCATGTGGATGATTTGCACCTTTGTATACGAATAATTTCTTATACATTTGTCTTCCTAATCTGTTATGAGGAAGCATTCCTTTAACAGCTCTTTCAACCATTTCTTCAGGATATTGTTCTTTCATTACTTTAGCAGTTCTTTCTCTTAATCCACCAGTATACATTGAGTGATTATAATACATCTTGTCTTCTAATTTGTTACCAGTTAAATTAGCTTTTTCTGCATTGATAATTATAACATTATCACCGCAATCGATATGTGGAGTATAAGTTGGTTTATGTTTACCACGAAGAATATGTGCAGCTTTAGCAGCTACTCTACCTAATGATACTCCTTCTGCATCGATTACATACCATTTACGTTCAATTGTTTCTTTCTTTTGCATATAGCTTTTCATAATTTTTCTCCTTTACTTAAGTCCAGCTTCCCACGGCCAAACTTATGTGGGGATTTCAATGTACCGATTAGAATTATACTAAAATCGTGCTTATTTGTCAACGAATTTCTATATTATTTATAAGAAACTTCTACTAAATATAATCCTTCTGGTTTAGCTGTATAAACATACTTATTATCTTTAGTTCCATCTAATAATTCTTTAATAATATTACTTGGTAATTTACCTTTACCTATTTTGAGTAAGGTCCCAACCATATTTCTTACTTGATATTTCATAAAGCCATTTCCTGTAAAACTAAAAACCAATGTATCTTCTTCTTTAGAAAGTGAAGCTGAATAGATAGTTCTAACATAGTTTTCTTTGATCGCTTCATTAGAGGTAAACACTTTAAAATCAAAAGTTCCTATAAAACTCTTGATTGATTCTTGCATCTTTGAAATATCAAGTTCTTTATTGTATTGATAAATGTAATTTCTCTTTATTGGATCATATTCTCCAGTATTCAAATAATATTTATATGTTTTTTCTTTTACCATAAATCTTGCATGGAAATAATCATCAACACTTAAAGCATCTATAACATGAATATCTTCTGGTAATAAACTATTTAGTGCACATTTAAGTTTATACAAAGTAATATTAACCTCTAAATTAAAATGAGCAGTTTGTCCTAGAGCATGTACTCCCCTATCAGTTCTACCAGAAGAAAATATTCTAGTTTTAGTGTGATTATTAATATTAAATAAAGCATCTTCTAAGCAGCCCTCAACTGTTCTTTTATTAGGTTGTTTTTGATAACCATAAAAATTGGTTCCATCATATGAAAATTTAATTAAATAACGCATATTTCACCTTCTATTTATATAGTATTGTTAGTATAAATATTAAAATTGAAGCAATCATGAATGTATTATCAACGTTTCCCCATTTCATATTCAAAATACTTGTTTTCTTATCATGAAATTTATAAAAACTTAACTTATTTCTATATGATACATCTTGTAAATCATAGTTAGTTTTGATTAAAGCTTGTTTAACTATATAATTACTGTACTTTCTTCTTGCATATTTATCAATATCATCATAAACATGCATGTTGTTATCAAATTTTTTACTTTTATAACAAGAGTCAAGATACAATTGCATTGATTTTTTATTTCTGCTTTTATAAAAAAGCTTATCTACAATATACATTTTCTCTTTATTATTTGTCATTTCTTTGGCTATTAGATAAAGTACATATAACAATATTAATTTCACAATGATTAATAAAAACGGATGAAGATAGTAAAACATAGATGCTACCACGAGAATTAATGATAATTGAAGTGCTTCAAAGTTTTTAAGAATAGCAGATATTAAAATACTAAGACCTATTATTATAAAAACAATGTAAACGTTTTCAACCATAATAATAGATAACATTATTAATAGTAAACTTATAAATTTAGCATATAAATTCAGATCTTTAAGGTTATTATATACTTTTGTATACATCTTTCATCACATCCCTAACATCTTTTCTATAAAATAAATTTATATTCTTTTCTTTTTTAGCTTTATATGTCAAAAGAGAAAAATATGGTGTATCTATTTTTTTATTAATGAGCATTTCTACTTGTTGATATATATCATTAGTATTTCCTAATATCACTTCATTTTGGTTAATAATTGCTACTCTTTCAGTTAATTCATATAAAATATTACTATCATTACTAGTAACGATTACTAATACTCCATCATTTTTTAACTTATTTATTAATTTCTTAATTATTTTTTTATTATTTAAATCCAACCCATTCATTATGTCTTTAAAAATTACAATTTTAGGTTTATAAATTAAGTTAGCAACTATTTGAACAAAATACTTTTCAGTTGTTGAAAGTGTTGGTACGATTCTTCTTAAAATACTTTCATCTAATCCAACCATTAGTAGTAATTCTTCGATTCCTTGTTTTATCGTGTGACTTTTATACTCTCTTATTTTAGCATTAAAAAGTATTTCTTCTAAAACTTTAGACGTATAAAAACTTTTATCACTATCTATAATTGCAATTAATTTTGAATTATATTTCCTATAAATACGCTCATCGATAAAGATATGACCACTTGAAATTAAAGATGGTTCTTTAATTATTTTTAGTAAATTATTAGCATTATATATTCCATTCACATAATTGTTATCTAATTTGAAAGATATATTACTCAATTTATCTTTGTATGAAATCTTTTCAAAACTTACTTCCATAGCTTATCCACCATCCCATCAACATCAGTAATTATCTCGTCTAGCACACCATAGAAATTAAGTTTTAATGATAAATCAATCATTGAGGGAATAATAAATCCTAATTTTGATAGCTCATTATCTTGGTGTAATACTTCATCGGGATTTCCTTTAATCTTAACATTCTTATCGCCTAAAACTATAACTTTATCAAACAGCAATATATTATCAAGACTACTACTGGTGATGCAAAAAGTTGTGTCTTTTTTTACTTCTTGCAATATTTTGAATAATTCTTTACATTCACTTTCGTTTAATCTAGATAAAATATTATCTAAAAATACTATTTTAGGTCTATGAATTAATGAAGTTGCAATTAATACTTTTACCTTTTCATATTCTGTTAATTCATCTATCTTTTTATTTATACAGTTTTCTAATCTAAATAAATTCCTTATTTCATACAACCTATTAGTTATATCTTTTTTCTTATAATTAAGGTTTTCTAGAGGAAATGCTAATTCATCTATTACTTTCTCAAACAAGAATTTATTTTGATCATCAAAAAATACAACTCCTATTGACAGCATATATTCTTTTAAGTTTTCCTTATTTAAATAAATATCATTTACTTGTATACAATTATTACTTGGAAGTATTCCAGTAAGTAAGTAAATTAATGTTGTCTTACCACTAGAATTGGTTCCAAGAATTAAGTTTATTGTTCCTTTTTTTATCGAAAAATGTAGATTATTAAAAATTTGTTTATTTTCGTAAGAAAAATTTAAGTCATTAACTTGTAACAAATCTTCCATAAACCCACCTCATTTTTTACTTTTTATTATACAACAAAAACATCAATAAAAAAATACCTAAAAAGGCATTTTCATATTTCCATTTGAGAATTGTTTCATCATTTTTTTCATTTGATCAAATTGTGTTAAAAGTTTGTTAACTTCTTGAACAGATAATCCGCACCCTTTAGCTATTCTTGTTTTTCTACTGGCTTTTATAATATCTGGATTTTTTCTTTCTTTTGGAGTCATTGAAAGTATTATTGCTTCAATGTGAGCCATCTGTTTTGGATCAATTTTTATGTTATTAAGTCCAAGTTTTGATGCACCTGGAATTAATTTTAATAAGTTCTCTAGAGGACCTAATTTTTTAATTTGTTTCATTTGAGATAAAAAATCTTCTAAATCAAATTTACCACTCTGCATTTTCTTAGCTGCTTTTTCAGCTTCTTTTTCGTCAATTGCTTCCTGAGCTTTTTCAACTAAAGAAATTATATCGCCCATTCCTAGAATTCTTCCTGCCATTCGTTCAGGATCAAAGTAATCTAGTCCATCCATCTTTTCACTAACACCAATAAATTTAATTGGAACATTAGTTAAATGTCTTACAGATAATGCAACACCGCCTTTAGTATCACCATCTAATTTTGTTAAAATAACACCAGTTAATGGTAATGCATTATTGAATCCTTCTATTACATTAATTGCATCTTGTCCCATCATAGAATCTATTACTAATAATATTTCTTGAGGATTTACACTATTTTTAATGTTTTCTAATTCTTCCATTAAAGCTTCATCAATATGTAAGCGCCCTGCTGTATCAATTAATACATAATCATAACCATTATCCTTAGCATATTTAACAGCATTATTAGCAATTTCTATTGGGTCTTTTTTACCTTCTTCATATACCTCTATATTTAGACTTGCTCCTATTTGTTTTAATTGATCAATAGCTGCTGGTCTATAAACATCACACGCTACTAAAAGAGGTTTTTTCTTGTTCTTTTTTCTTAGTAAATTTGCAAGCTTACCAATAGTAGTAGTCTTACCACTTCCTTGTAACCCTACCAACATTAAAATTGCAGGATTACCAATTACATTTAATTCTTCTTTTTCACCGCCTAGTAACTCTGTTAATTCATCTTTAACTATTTTGACAAATACATCACCTGGTTTTAAACTCTTTTGAACTTCTTCACCAAGAGCTTTTTCTTTTACATCATTAATAAATTCTTTAACTACTTTATAGTTAACGTCTGCTTCTAATAATGCTAGACGTATTTCTCTAGTCATTTCACTTATGTTTTCTTCAGTTATCTTTCCATAACCTTTTATTTTTGAAACTACATTTTGTAGTCTTTCCCCTAAACTTTCAAACATTTTATCACCATGCTTTCTTTATTGTTGAGTCCAGTATTTTACAACATCACTATTAGTACTTAAAGGCATAGGATCAGGCATTTCTAATTTTGCAATTACAGGAATTTTAAATGCTGTACCAAAGCCTAAACATGTACCAGATTGTAATCCTTTTTGTTTTTCTACTATTTCAGTATTAATATTAGGTATCATATTTTTAATATATTCTACATCTAAAGGATGATTTGTTTTAAAAATTATAAAGTTTGAACATTGAGATATAACTGTATCAGATAATTCAACTGGTCTTTGAGATATAACCCCTAACATTACTCCGTATTTTCTTCCTTCTTTAGCTACTCTATTAAATATATTATAGCCATATAGGAAGTCATCATTATCATTGTTTCTTATATATCTATGCGCTTCTTCTACTAAAATATTAAATGGTACTGAGCCTCTATTTGGAATTCTTTTAGCATAATCAAATATTATTCTTGTGAATATCTTTGTAATTACTGCTCCCATAGAATCGTCCATATCCTCTAAATTAATATTTACTATTTGACATTTTCTACCATTTGGTGCAAAGAGATAATTCATGTATTGATTTATGTCAATGTATTCTGGAAAAGTGAAGATATCACTATGAGGTCCAGTTAACAATGAATGTAATCTTACTCTTATTGTCATTGCATCTGCATAAGTTTGTTTATTTTTAAACCATCCATCAGAGATAAGTGTAAATTCTAATGCTTTTTCAAAGTCATTAAGTGTAAAATATGAATTACTACTTGGTTCATAACTGTCAAATTTACTATCAATAAATTTTGATACATATTCAGTAATTAAAATACCTTCAGTAAATGTACCCGTCTTATCAATATTAAAACAATCTCTAAATAATCTCGTATAACCAATTCCTTGTATTTCAGTATTAAGGCTAAATTGATCGGTAGTACATGATTCAACTATTTTAAATATATCATTTTTCTTATTTGCTGGTGTTGAATCACTGAATAACACTCCCATAATAGCTTTAGCTATAATATGATTCTTATAATTAATTGCATTTTCACCAACTTCTGCAAAAGATCTAGCAAGTTTCAATGTTTTTTCGATCATAGGAATTTGAGAATGTGAATTAGCCATTAAAAGAGATGATATATCAGTAACATTTAATAACCATACTGGTATTCTTAACTTCTCCATAGTATTATCAGTTGTACTGGTTGTAAAAACACGATAATTAAAATTAGGATTAATAGTATTTAAGTTAGAAAACGCATTAATATATTCTCCTGATACATCAAACATTATAAAATTAGAACGATATGGAACTACATTCGGGTTTTTGAAAACGTTTTGAATTATTCGTGCAAGTCCACATGATTTACCACTACCACTATTACCAAATATTGCAAAATGATTGCTAAAAAACTTATTTACATCTAAGTATATTGGATGATCATTATAAAAGGGGCTTGTTCCTAATAAAAGAGCATTACTTTCAGTCTTTCCTAAAATTAAAGGAATTTCGTTTTCTGTTAATGGTCTTATTTCGGCATCTAATAATGGCTTTCTAATAACTCCACCATATAATTCACCATTTTTAAATTCACCTAATAATTTTATTTTAACTTTTTTATCTTTAATTTCTTCTATTTCACCTAATAATTGTTTTTCGACATCTCCAATTACAACATGAGCATTAAGTAAATTGTTTTTAACTTCAACATCTTCTTTAAGACTAACATATATGTTAGTATCATTCATAAATTCAATCTTATTAAACATATTTATACCTCTTACAATAATTCTTTTATTTTTTCTAACAAATCGTCTTCTATTTTACCATTTAAAAGTTCAGTTATCTTGTCTTTTTTTGTTACTAAGTTAAGAATAGATTCCATTTCTAGTAATCGTTCCTCAACTATTTTTAATTGATTATGAACGGCATTACGGCTTATATTATTTGCTTCGGCTATTTCACCTAATGAATAATTACTGCAATAATAATCCTCAAAATATTCTTGCTGTTTTTGTGTTAAGAAATCTTTATAGTAGTCATATAAAATATTTAATTTTATTCTTTTGTCCATAACTTTCTCCTACATCATATCTTTAAATAATCCATATATATATTTTTCAATATCAAATACTTGTAAATCATCTTTAGTCTCACCAAATCCAATATATTTAACTGGTATACCAACACTTTCTTTTATCGCTAGAACTATACCACCTTTTGCTGTACCATCTAATTTAGTTAAAACTATTCCTGTTATATTAGTTATTTCTTTAAAACTTTTTGCTTGTACAATACCATTTTGACCTGTTGTAGCATCTATTACTAATAAAGTTTCGTGTGGAGCATCAGGTATTAATTTTCCTATTACTCTGTTTATTTTTTCTAGCTCTCCCATTAGATTAACTTTGTTTTGTAGACGTCCTGCTGTATCAATTAATACGACATCAATATTTTCCTCTTTAGCTTTTGTAAGGCCATCAAAAATAACACTTGCAGGATCCGCTCCTTCATGAGCACCTGTAAATTCTACTCCAACCTTATTTGCCCACTCTTCTAATTGTTTAGTAGCACCTGCTCTAAACGTATCACCAGCTACTAACATAACTGTTTTGCCTTCATGTTTCAATTTATCTGCCATTTTAGCAATAGTAGTGGTTTTACCTACACCATTAACACCTACAAACAGTACTACTGTTGGTCCTTCCTTGGCATAATTAATTTTATTAACAATTACTTCATCATTGACATAAATAATAAATAATTCATCCACAATTATTTCGTTCAAATACGAAACATCTTCTATATGTTCTTGTCTTACTCTTTTACGAAGCCTTTCCATGAAATCCATCACTGTATTAACACCAATATCAGCCATTATTAGAATTTCTTCTAATTCATCAAAGTACTCTTCTGTAACTTTGTGATATTTATTTGTTAAGTTAATTAGCTTTGATACAAAGTTTTCTCTACTTTTAGTTAATCCTTTTTCATAAATCTTTACACTTTCGACTTTTTTTTCAGATTCCTTTTCTTTATCTACTTCTTTTCTTTGATTTGATACTGCATTTTCTTTGATTTGTTCTTTTTTTTCTTCTTGTTTGAACATATTCTTAATTTTGTTAAATATTCCCATGTATAATCACCATTCTCATTATATCAAAAAAAAAGAGTACAATATACCCTTTTTAAAGATTTTCTTTAACCAATTCCTTTGTACGATAGAAAGTTTTGGTACTAATACTTACATTATTTAAATCAATTTCTTCTATTGATTTAATATTTTTATTTTCATTTTTATTATAAAGTGAAATAAATTCTTTCATTACTACATATTGATCTAGTACATTTTTCCCATTCTTTTGATAGTTATATAACTTAGCCGTTTCAGCTTCTAAAGAATTTCCTATTTTCTCTTGCCAAGATGATACTTTATATACTTTATAAAAACTACTTGAAGCTAGTTGTGAATCAATTAAGTAATCACCACATCTAAGTGTTACATATCTTTCTGCGTCAGTTACAGTAACAACTTTTGACTCATATAAATTACACTCTCCACCACCTCTAAATGGGTTTCTAAATGCTTTTATATAATTATCATTAACTATGTCCTCTAAATAGATTACTTTTTCATATTTTACTTTTTCATTACGATAAGTAGCAACGTTAGTAGCAAAGTCTCTTGCATTTTGAGCAAAAACTTCATATTTACGTTTTCCACTATCCTTAAATGCAATATATGCAACAAAAGCCACAATAACAGCAATAAAAGCTATAATAGTCAATAATTCAATTAATACTAATCCACGATTATCTTTCATTTTCATAAGAATGCATCAACCTTACCTTAATTCCAGGATCATATGTGTCTAATGTATTGAAAGACACTTCTAAAGCCTTTTTATAATTACCTTTATAGAACAACATTTCTGCTTTTGATAGTCCCTTATCTATTTCATTATTATCTTTTCTAAAGCGATTACCATATATAATTGCGTCTTCAACTAATCTTGCTGTTTTAATCATTTCATTAGTAGTATTGTATAATTTTAAAACTAAATCTCTTGCTGTATCTACCCTAGTATTAAGTGTTTTAATAGAAATAGGTTTTTTTTCTAATTCTTTTATTATTTCTAGTATTGCTTCATTGGCCTCTGATAGTTGTACAAAATACTCATTACCAATAATAGGTAATTTATACCCTCTTATTCTAATCTTAGATTGATTTAATAATTCTTGAATTTCATCTAGTTGTTCACGAGCTCTTACTTCATCTTCATACATATTGCCAAGTGATTTTAATGACATATCTAAATCATCGTCAACTTTTGATAAATTTAAAGTAAGATTTTCAAGGATCTTCAAGATCTTAGAATAAGATATTTCTTTTTTGTTTAAATCAATTAATGCTTTTTTATATTCCTCGTTAATATCTTCTAAACGCTTATTAACTTCATCGATAACCTTAATATCTTCATCAGTTAAATCATACATACTTTTAATTTCATCTAACTGACCATAAATATCTGTTACTATTTTATTTACTTTTTCTAGTTTTTTGTTAAATAAATTTGATTCTTCTTCGTATTCTTTTTTTGCTGTTTTTTCTTTTTCAAATTCATTAAATAATGAATCTAAATATTCCAACATTGTACGTAGTTCAAACATACAATCTTCTAAATTTAATACTTTTATTCTATCAACTATAGAATTGACATTTTTTAATGATTCTTCAACATTATATTCTATATTCATATATCCGATTGGATAGTCTTTAGCAACCATATCTTGATATGTTTCTGTAATTTGTTCAATGCGCTTTGGTATTAATTTTTCTGCTAGCAAAACTAAATCCGGAACTTCTGATACTACTATTGACATATGATCAACCATATTATCTATAGCTTTTACAATATGAACAACTTCACCATATTCATTTTTTTCCATGTATTCTTCAAAGTCTTGAAATCTTTTTTCAATATTCTCGAATTGTAATTCAATGATTTCAGCGATGTCTTCATATTCATCTTTATTGTTTTCAAAAGTACTGCTAAGTTCACGATATTTACTTTTTAGTTTTGTTATGATACTACGATACTTTTCTTCACTAGAATTAATTTCCTTTATTTCATCAAGTAAAGTATTCATCATTGTTCTAGCTTTATAAACCTCTATTTCTACATCTGCTAATTTAGCTTGATATGCTTTATAGTTTTTATTATCCCAAAAAATATCTAAATCTATGATCATATCAGTAATATGCGCTAGTTGATTTGCTTTAATACTTTCAAATCTCTCCTGCCACTGTTTATATTTTTCTTCCATCTTATCATTTTTTATAATTGTTTCAACTTTGGCAAGTTCAAGTAATATTGGTGTTGACTCTATAATATTTTTTTCTTTTTCTAATTCTTCAATAGTGTTTTGAAAGTTTTTGCTACGTCTTTTTTTTGTTGCAAATAAAACTACCACTACAAGAAGAATAGCAACTACTACATATGTTGCAATTATAAGAATTGTGCCATTCATAATTTCACCTCTATTTTAAGATAATTTATTTTATTAAATATACTACTGTTCCTAATACAACTAAGAAAGTTCCTACAACATAGAAAACTAATCCATCAAATTCATCTACTACAAATGCTTCCTTTGTTTTTCTAGGATTATATTTTACAATTACTTCTTTACCAATAGGCATTAAATTAGTATCGTTTACAGAATCTATTATACGTACCTTTTTGCCTTTAACAGTAAATTCTACTATACCAGCAGTCGTGTTAATCCCATCCTCAGCTAAAAACAAATGATCATCTTCATCATAATTAATAGCATCCATACCAAATTCTTCATCATCAAACTTTATATGGCCGTCTTTAGAAATATGCTCTACAACACAACCTACCGCTGTTTTATATCCTTTAAATTCTTTATTCTTATTTATATATATAACTGTTTTAATTATTCCTAATAGTAATGAGATACCACCAAAAATCCATAAAATTATACTCATAAAGTTATCACACTACCCTTCTATAATGATTATAGCAAAAAAAATCTATTTAGAGTAGTCTAAAATAATATTTTCTAAATAAAAAAAAGATTGACTATTTGCATATATTTATATATAATTATTAATGCATATTCAAGGAACAGCGCGTCTTTATATAACTAATGTGTTTATTAAGTTTATAAGTATCCTTGCTGTTAGGTGAAAGTATTAAAATAAACTCCCTAGTTATAGAAAAGATAAAGTCCTACGTTTATGTAAATAAATAAAGGAGGGTATAAAAATGGCAAGATATACAGGGCCAAGTTACAAACAAGCTCGTCGTGTAGGTTTCTCTATTCTTGAAAACGGTAAAGATGTTGCTAGACGTCCATATGGACCAGGACAACACGGTGCTGATAGAAAAGGAAAACTTTCTAACTACGGTGTGCAATTAAAAGAAAAACAAAAAGTAAGATTCATGTATGGTTTAAATGAAAAACAATTCAGAAAAACTTTTAATGAAGCTGCTAAAATGAAAGGTGTTCACGGTGAAGATTTCTTAAGATTACTAGAATCAAGACTTGATAACTTAGTATATCGTTTAGGATTTGCTTCTACAAGACGTGGAGCTAGACAATTAGTAAACCATGGTCATATAACTGTTGATGGACAAAAAGTTGATATTCCATCATATAGAGTAAAACCAGGATCAGTAATTGCTGTTAAAGAAAATTCTAAAGATATGAAAGTAATTAAAGAATCTCTTGAAAAGGTAACTAATAGAGTTGAATTTGTAACATTTGATGAAGGTAAACTTTCTGGTACTTATGTAAGATATCCTGAAAGACGTGAATTAAATGCTGATATTGATGAATCATTAATCGTTGAATTCTATAACAGATAGAAAAAAAGGAACTTATTTTTAAAGTTCCTTTTTTTTATGCTATCTTAGCTAAATAATACTTTTTCTTACCTCTTCTTATAATAATAAATTTACCATCTATTGCCATATCTCTTGTTAAGATATTGGTCTCATCTTTAATTATTTCATTATTAACACTTATAGCACCATTATTTAAAAATTCGCGGGCTTCTCTTCTACTAGATGCGACTTTCTCATTTACTAGAACATCTATTATAGGTAGCTCTTCATTTAATTCAAAACTAGGAACACCTTTAAAGCCTATTTCTATTTCTTCGGCAGTAAGTTTTTTAATATCATCACCGAATAAAGATTTACTGATTTTCTCAGCTTTTTCATATTCTTCTTTTCCATGTAAATCTGTGATTATTTCTTTTGCTAAAGCTTTTTGTGCTTCTCTTAGTTCCGGATTAGTCTTATGTTTTAACTCTAGTTCTTCTATTTCTTCTTTTGATAAGAATGTAAACACTTTTAAGTAATGGATAACCATTTCATCATCAGTATTAATTAGATATTGATATAATTCATAAGATGATGTTTTATTTTTATCTAACCATAAAGCATTCCCTTCACTTTTACCAAATTTATTCCCGAATTTGTCTAAGATAAGTGGCATAGTAAATCCATATGCTGTCTTATCTATTTTTTTTCTTATTAAATCAATACCGGTAGTGATATTTCCCCATTGATCTGATCCTTCAACTTGAAGAACGCAATTTTTTTCTTTAAATAAGTGTAGAAAATCGTTTCCTTGAATAAGTGTGTATGCAAACTCTGCAAAAGTTATTCCTGTATCTAATCTTCTTCTAATGATATCCTTATCTAAAATGTAATTGACATTTATATATTTACCAACATCTCTTAAAAAATCTAAGAAACTAAAATCTTTAGTCCAATCATAATTATTAACAACTTCTGCTTTACCATCAAATATGTGATCTACTTGTCTAGATATTCCTTCTAAATTCTTTAATACTGTCTCTTTACTAATTATTTCACGTTCAGCAGTAGGCCTAGGATCACCAATCAAACCCGTAGCTCCACCTACTAGAAGAATTGGATGATGTCCATACTTTGCTAGACGTTTCGCTGTTACTAATGAAGAATAATGTCCCAAGTGTAAGCTATCTGCTGTTGGATCTGTACCCCAATAGAATGTTAATTGTTCTTCGTTCAATTTTTTTTCTAATTCAGGACTAGAAATATCTTTAATCAATCCTCTCCACATTAAATCATCATATAATTTCATTTTATCTCCTTCCCAATAAAAAAGCCCTTACACATCTGTATAAGGACGAAATTTCGCGGTACCACCTTAATTCATAGCATTGCTATGCACTTAATACTATAAAGCGTAACCTATATGACTCCAGAATTGTATATTCATTTATTACAAATATTAGTTTTCACCACCCACTAATTCTCTAGTTAATTTGTAATAACTACTTGATTCTTTCTTCGCCATTTATATTTCATATTCTAACATAGAAAAAGAGTATATACAACTCTTATTTTCCAGCTTTTTCTAATTTATTTAATACTTCTTTTACTACTTCGATTGTTTTTTGTCTTACTTCTTCAGTTGCTTTTTGTAAAACAGGAGTACCTTTAGCAACAGCTAATTCTACTAATTCTTCACTTTTTTTCTTTAAAGCTGCTCCTTTTTCTTTGGCAATTTTTAAAGCCTTTTCCTTATCAAGATCAGCTAATTCAGCTTTTATCTCTTCAATTTTTAATTCGATTGATTCTCTTACTTCGTCAACATCAATCCCTTTTACTTTATTAGCTAATTCATCTAATTTTTCTTTAAGTTCACGTCGAGTTTCACTACCTTTTTTAGGTGCGAATAAAATTCCTAATCCTGCTCCGATAGCTGCTCCTGCTAGAAACTTTCCGAAACCACTTTTCTTTTTGTCTTTACTCATATTCATCCATCTCCTCATTTTCTTCTTTTTTCTTTTTTCTTTTATGGAAAAAGTGTGAAATCATTCCTGATACACCATCAATAACTCTATCTCCTACTACAGCAATAGTATTTGATAGGCCATCAACAATGTTAAAGAATCCATTTAATGATTTAGATTTTTGTTCTATATCATCTAATACAACGTTTGCTCTATCTATTGTTTGAATTAATTTTATACCTAATATTATTAATATTACAAGTAAAATAGAACCTAAAATATATAGTAATATTGGTAATACTTCATTTAATGTCATAACTATTCCTCCTTATCTTCATACATTGATTCAATTAAGTCAAATAAATTATTTTCTAATGAAGCTGAATCATCATTTTCTTCTTTGGTTTCTTTATCTTCTTTGTCTTTCGTCTCTAGTTTTGTACTTCTTCTTCCTGTAGCTTTAGTAACACTATTATCTTTATAATCTACATTATATTCTAACCCTAAATCGTTGAAATATTCTTCAGCATCACCAACAGTAACTTTTTCTACTGCTGGAGACCCAATATTTAAATCATAGAAAGTATTTTCTTTTTCATCAATCTCTTCTTTAACATCTTCAACTTTTTCTTCTTGCATTGATGCAGATATATCACTAGCTAAATCCCCATATGCTTTTTCTCTTACTAAATCAACATCCATTTTCTTAGAAGAACCAGTAGATAATATTATTGGCTTTTTAGTAACTATTTCTTCTTTTTTATAATTCTTATCTAAGATACCATAAATAGGTGAAATAATAGGCGTTGGTTTAAATACCGTTTTCTCTTTTTTATCCTCCCTACCTTCGTATAAAGGAACTCTTTCATTTTCATAAATATATTTTGGAGGCTCTTCTTTTTTAGGTTCCTCTTTCACATGTTTAACTTCTTTAGGTGGTTCCTGAATTACTTTTTCTTCCTTAAAATCATCTTCCTCAAAAGTCATAGGGAATTTGAATTTGTTCTCAACTTTTGGTTCTACTACTTCTTCTTCAGGCTTTTCTTCTTCAAATTGTTCAACGACTTTTTCTCTTTTAGGTTCTTTTTTTATCTCTGGTAAGTCAATCTTTTTTGCTACTGTTACTTTTTCTTTTTTTGGTTTTTTTTCTTCTTCTTCAACCTCAACATATTCTTCTTCAAAAAATATGTTTTTTATCTTATCAAATACTCCCATATTGACACCTCACTTATTCGTTCTTATCAGTTACTAAAATATCTGAATCTTTCTTTTTAGAATCATCTTCAATGTTACCTTTATAATCATAATAATCTTTTTCATACTGCAAAAATTCATCTGAATCTCTATGTGGACCAAAAATATCGAAAATTGTTTCTTTATAGTCCAAAGCATTCTCACCAATTAATGTTTCTATTACTTTATCATTAAATTGAACTGAAGATAAAATATAACCACTATTGATAATCGCTTTATTTAAATCTTTTTTTTCTACTAATGTTTCAATCTTAGCATAGTTATACATTATTTCGATGAAATAAGTATCATTTTTTTCAGTTATTTCTAAATATCCCTTTTTATTGTTAAAATTAAGTTCTTTAGAATAATAGCTATCGCTAGCTGTAAATTTTGTTTCTACTTTATTATAATAACCTATAACATCAACGAACAAATAATACACATCTTTGCCACTAACGATTTTGGCATTATAACCTTTTTTACCTACTAGTCTTAAGCCCCTAGGTAAATAATATTTATATCCATCAAAATAAGAATTAGATAAAGTTATTTTTTTTGTTAAAACACTTTCAACAATACTATCTATATTATCATCTTGAATTGATTTTACGCTACATCCTGTTACTAACACCATGAAGCAGAGTAAAAGAACAATCTTTTTCATAATTCACCTACTCTATATTAATTATAACAAACATTTACTTTGTTTAATATAATTTTATCACGTTTTTTGTAAATTGGACACTATTTTTTTGCGACCAAATAATAGATTGTATTATTATTTTTGACAAATTTTTTCTCGTATTCACTCATGATAATATTTTCGTAATTACTGTTATGTAAGTCAAGAGATATATCTTCTATTTTGTAACCATTATCCACTAAACTTTTTATTGAAAATTCAAATAATTGCCTATTATCAGTTTTCTGATGTATTACTCTATCATTTTTAAACAACTCTTCATATCTACTTAAAAATTCTGGGCTTGTTAATCTACGCCTTGCATGTCTATCTTTTGGCCAAGGATCAGAAAAATTTAAGTAAATTCTATCTACTTCTTTTGAAAAAATATCTTGAATATTTCTAGCATCCATTCTAACAAATCGTAAATTATTAATATCTTCTGGTAGTTTTTCAATAGCTCTTACTATAACGCTGTCATATTTTTCAATACCTATAAAGTTGATATTAGGATATCTTTTAGCATTTTCAATTATAAAGTCGCCTTTCCCCATACCTATTTCTATGTACAGTGGATTATTATTACCAAATTCTTTATTCCAATTACCTTTAAGTTTGTTAGGATTACTAATAAGAATTTTGCATTTACTAATTATTTCTTCTTTATTTTTTACATTTCTAAGTCGCATATCTTTCACCTATTTAATTATAACATTATTATAAAAATATGCATATAATAATACGAAAGTAAAGGAGAGTTAATTATGAATGAACAACCACCATTTGGATTTTTTCCAAACAATCCTGGGAATTTTTTCCCTAATCAGCCGAATCAACAATGCAACTGCTCAAATGAAATAAGAAATATCAACAATAAATTAAACAATCTAGAAAGACAAGTTAATAGATTAGAACGTCGTGTTAGAAAATTAGAATTATCTAACATCACACCATATGCTTCAGCTAATTCAATGAACCCTAATGACTTTTCATCATCTTATAATGACAATAACTACATAATATAAAAAAGTAAAACCTATTATTAAGGTTTTACTTTTTTGTGTAATTTCTTTTTAATAAGACCTAGCATGTCCTGATCAAATACTTCGTTAATAGTATTAGTCTTATAAGTAAACATAATATATATTGTAGCTCCTATTATTGCATACAAAGCAATTATAAAAATCGAAGCTATTCGGCCAGCTGTTAATGGAACAATAAAAGTCAAACATTTTAAGCCTAAAAGCATTAAGATTATGGCTAATAAAATTTTACCAAAAACTTTATATTGTTTGAAGAAATCTATATCATATTTTTTATAAAGGAAAGTAATTACCATTATTATTGAAACGGAGTTTCCTAGAATAGTTGCTGCTATTGCTCCATAATAAGGAGGCCACCCTAAACTATTAAACAAGTATATAAATGGAACATCCATAGTGGCATTTATTAGCAAGCCTGTAAGTAGATTAGCAAATAACATTTTATATTCTTTTAGTGTTAATAATATTGTCATTCCAAGTGAAACACCAACTGTTACAAATGCTATAAATATTGAAAATTTGAAAACTTGAGGGCCATATTTACTAGCACCATAGAACACTTGCCATACTGGTTTTGATAAGAAGCTTAATCCAACTACCATAGGTAATGTTATAAAACAAGTTATTTTATATGTTTTATTTATTTTCTTTTTGATATCCTGATAATCTTTTTTTACTAAACTATATGTAATGTTAGGAATTATGCTTACTGCAAAGCCTGTTCCTACTGCTATAACTATCATATTTAATTTGTTACCCCATGTTGATATAACACTCATAATAGATTCTGCATCTGTAACTGCATAACCTAATCCATTTACTAAAGTACGTATTAATAGAAATGTATCAACAGAGTTATATAATGATTTAAACACATCACCAAATACAAAAGGTACAGAATAACATAATATTTTAATTACTATTTCTTTAGTTGTTATAGTGCACTCTTTTTCTTTATCTAAGTCTGCTCTAAGTTGCTTTTTGTGTTTTAAAACTTGATTAACAAGATACAAATATGCACAAATAGAACCTGCAGTTGCACCAAATAATGCTACCCCCACTGCTGTTGATAAGCTTAAATTAAAAACTCGTAATGTTAAATAGCTACCAACGATTATTATTACTACTCTTACTATTTGCTCTAAAACTTGACTAGCTGAAGTAGGAGTCATATATTTATGCCCTTGTAAATATCCTCTATAAACACTTAAAATAGGAACAACTAATACTGAAAAAGAAATAACTCTAATTACAAATACAATGTCCTCTAAAGTGTTACCACCTGTAATATCACCTATAATTAATTTTGCAACTCCAGGAGCAAATATAAATAATATTAAAAAGCACACAATTCCTATCATGCTTAATAATCTTTTTGATATTTTAAATGCTTGTTCTTTTTCTTTATAATATCCTAGTGCATTATATTCACTAATTATTTTACTAACAGCAAGAGGAACACCTGCTGTTGATAAGCTTAAAAATATTGAATATATATTATATGCATATCCATACAATGCTCCACCTTGTTCACCAATTATAGCGTAGAAAGGTATTACATATATAATGCCTAAAATTTTACTAATAACTATTCCCATCGAAGCTATAAAAGCTCCTTGCATGAATGTATTCTTTTTTAATTTCATTTAATCACATCTTTCTATGTCTATAAATATAATAACACAAATTGTTTATTAATAAACAAAAGAACACAAAATTTCATGTTCTTTTTACACTATCAAGATACTTATTCTGTTCTTAGCGCTTCAACCGGATCTTTTCTAGAAGCTATTTTAGATGGTATTGCTCCACCAATCATAGTTAGTATAACGCTTATTAAGACTAATATTATTGCATGTATCGGATTTAATTTAGCAACATTGGAAAGTTCAGTTAGCTTTTTTATTATTAAATTAACAGGGAAAGTTATAATCCATCCTATAAATATACCAATTAAACCTGATATTAGACCGATAATAACAGTCTCGGCATTAAATACACGGCTTATGTCCTTAGCTCTTGCACCAAGTGCACGTAGTATTCCTATTTCTTTTGTTCTTTCTAAAACTGATATATATGTTATTATACCTATCATAATACTAGAAACTAGTAAAGATATTCCTGAAAAAGCAATTAGTACAATAGTAATAGCATCCATAATTGAGCTTGATAAGCTAGAAAAGATTTTTCCTAAATCAGTATATAATATTTGATTGTTTAAATCTTTATCTATATTGTACTTATCCAAATATTCTATAACAGACGCTTTAGCTTTAAAGTCTTTTGGATATAATTGGATTGCTATAGGTATATCATTACCACCAAGATATGAAATTAATTCTTCTTTTGTAGTCTTAGCATAATCTATTTTTTCACCAGTAAGTACATTATAATCTACATTCCTTTGCAATTGAACAATCTTCGAATCATTATTCTTTTCAATTACATAATCAACCAACTCACTAGTGTATGATAATAACGACTCGTCAGAAGTTAATACTTTTTTATCTTTCTTTCCTCTTGCTATACCAACTATTTTTAGAGTTAAAGCATTATTGGAATTATATAGTCCCTCTAAATTATTATTTATTGTGAAAAATGAATTCATCTCATTATAGTATTCATCATTAAAGATAAGTTTTAATTGAGTACTAATTATTTCATCAAATGTAATTTCTTTTTTATTGATGTCTATTCCTATACTATTTAATATTTCTTTATTTACATTATTTTTACTATCAACAGTTAATAATAGCTCATCCTTAGAAGTTGGAAATTTTCCTTCTAATAAATCATAATTATCTTCAAAAACGCCTACCTTTGATGTCTTCTCAGGGATCATAGTAAAATATGCTGAATCCAATAATAATTGTTTATAATTATTATCATGCTTTGCAATAATATTTAATGACACTGTTCGAGTATATGAAATACCACTTAATAATTCTTTGTCTATACTTTTAACATAATCTATATAGTTATTATCTATATTGTTAATATGTACTAGTTGTTTGTCTACTGGAGATACAGGATAAACGATCTTTTTAGTAATATATTCTTCTTTATTATCACTTTTTTCTACCTTATCAAGTTCCATTGCTTGTTTTGATATAACGATAGGCATAGATGATAACGTGTCCTTTTCAAATTTATCTATTTCAATATTAAATCCATTAGAAAGAGCCAATATTATAGTTATTCCTATGATACCTATACTTGATGCAAAAGAGGTTAATAAAGTTCTCCCCTTTTTAGTTTTAATATTATTAAAAGATAATTTTAAAGCAGTTAAAAAGTTCATTGCAGTTTTCTTTATTTTGTATTTTTCATCTTTATTACTTTCTTTTTCTTTAGGATTAGTATCACTTACTAACATTCCGTCTTTGAATTCAATAATACGATTGGCATAAGAATTTGCTAATTCAGCATTATGCGTTACCATAATAACCAACTTATCTTTAGCTATTTCTTTAATTAATTTCATTATTTGAATACTAGTCGCTGAATCTAATGCTCCAGTTGGTGCATTGTTTAAATACAATTTATTTAACTTTCAAAATTCCATACTAT
>OIYG01001091.1_pt1 | contig 22063 bp, 33 predicted proteins | sample 1587861 | NCBI WGS metagenome assembly OIYG01 (sample SAMN03283272) | human gut metagenome | biome: human-associated habitat; material: feces | host: Homo sapiens | place: Peru | collected 2012 | reverse complement strand
GTAAATTTCTTTACAATTAGGGCAGACCCTTCTACCAGTAATACGTCTAGCCAGCGTATCAAATTCTACATCAAGTGCTATGACAATATCAATAGCTTTTCCTATAGAATTACTAATTTTTTCAAAATTTTCTGCTTGAGCAAGTGTTCTAGGGTATCCGTCAAGTAAATAGCCTTTCTTAGCATCATCTTTTTGAATACGTTCTTCCACTAAAGCATTGATTAACTCATCAGGGACAAGTCTACCAGAATCCATATAAGATTTTGCTTCACGCCCAAGTTCTGTGTTATCCCTCACACTTTCTCTTAGCATATCGCCAGTAGAAATATGGGGAATATCGAAGTCTTGAATAATGCGATCTGACATTGTTCCTTTACCAGCGCCTGCCGGTCCCATTATCAGAATATTCATACTTTTAAGCTCCTATTTTAAGAAACCGCGATACTGTTTTTGTGTTAGTTGTCCTTTTAATTGTGACATTGTTTCCATCGCTACACCTACTACAATGATAATACCAGTACCACCAACTGAAACAGATGTAGGAAGAGACGTTACCATTGGTAATAAGTAAGGAAGAACAGCCATAATAGTTAGGGCTACAGCACCTAAGACTGTAATTCTATGAATTACTTTCTTTAGATAAGTTCTAGTTTCTGAACCAGGTCTAATACCTGGGATGTAAGCACCACTCTTACCTAGATTTTCAGCAATCTTATCCGGATCAACTTGAAGATCTGTATAGAAGAATGTAAATAAGAATGTTAATACTGCATATAGTACTAAACCAAATGGTTTTTGTAAGCTTAAGAAGCCACTTACCTTTTGATATGCACCAGTGTTCACAAAACTTAATACAATTTGTGGAGCTGTAATAATAGATGATGCAAAGATTACAGGAATAACACTTGCACTATTTATCTTAAATGGTAAATATGTAATGTCATTTGCTTTTGCACCAGAGCTGGAAGTGTATTGAATTGGAATTTTACGTTGAGCAAGTTGCATAATAACAACGCCAACAATAATAACCAAATATAATACACAGTATAATACAAACTCAAGAATGCCACTAAATTGTGCGCCTTGAGTATTGCCACTCATCAAGATATTGAATACTTGTAAAAATTGAGCAGGCATATTAGCTACGATACCAGCAAAAATAATAATTGAAATACCATTACCAATGCCTTTTGTACTAATTTTATCACCAATCCAGATTAGGAACATTGTTCCGGCTGTAAGGATTGTTGCTGTATAGAAGTAAGTAGATAAATTACTTGATTCTAGAATTGCATATTGTTTATCAAATCCATAAACCATAGAGAATGATTGAACAAACGCTAATACAACTCCAAGATATCGAGTAATTTGATCACTTTTAATTCTTCCAGTTTCGCCTGATTTACTCAATTCTGTTAAGTATGGAATAACATCCATACTCAACAATTGAATAATAATACTCGCAGTAATATATGGTGTAACACCTAGTGCAAATACAGACATTTTTTCAAATGCACCACCACCAAGTAAATTCATCATACTCAAGATAGAGTTACCTGAAACTTGAGCACTTAACTTAGCAGCATCTACACCAGGAACTGGAATAGCTGAACCGATGCGATAAATCAGCAACATTACTAATGTAAAGAGAATCTTATTACGGATTTCTTTATTTTTAAACATGCTGACGAATGTCTGCATCATACTTAGATTACCTCGGCTGTTCCGCCTGCTTCTACGATTGCTTTTTCAGCTGATTTACTGAATTTCTTAGCTTGAACAGTAAGCTTCTTTTCAAGTTTACCTTCACCTAATACTTTTAAGCCGTCAAGCTCCTTCTTTAATAATCCTGCGTTCTTTAAGATTTCGAAGTTTACAACTGCGCCATCTTCAAATTTGTTTAATTCACCAACATTGATTGTTGCATATTCTTTACGAGTAAAGTTTGTGAAACCTCTCATTGGCGTTCTCTTGAATAATGGTGTTTGTCCACCTTCGAATCCGATAGCTACACCGCCACCAGAACGAGCATTTTGGCCTTTATGACCTTTACCAGAAGTTTTACCTAAACCGCTTCCTTGACCTCTACCGATACGTTTAGAAGTGAAACGAGCACCTTCTGTTGCTTTTAATTCATGTAGTTTCATTGCTTGTCCCTCCTTAACGGATTTCCGCAACTTTTCTGTCACGGATCTTAGCTACTTGGTCAACTGTACGCATACTCTTAAGAGCATCAAGAGTAGCATATACTACGTTAACAGGTGTACGGCTGCCAATAATCTTTGATAATACATCGGCAACACCAGCTAGTTCAAGAATTGAACGAACTGCACCACCGGCAATAACTCCAGTACCAGGAGCAGCTGGTTTTAACATAACTGAGCTTGCTCCGTGTACACCAATTGCCATATGTGGAACTGTACGGTTGTCTTCAACTAAGCATACAGAGAATACATTCTTGTGAGCAGCCTCTGTTGCTTTCTTAATTGCATCTGGTACTTCAGCAGCTTTGCCCATACCAAATCCAACTCTTCCTTTATGATCACCAATAACAACTAGTGCCGCAAAACGCATTCTGCGTCCACCTTTTACAGTCTTGCTGACACGGTTAATGGAGACTACTACATCGTCGAACTCTTTTGGTTCGCGTGGTTTTCTAAATGGTTTACGTTCCATTATATTCCCCCTCCTAGAACTTCAAGCCAGCTTCTCTAGCAGCATCTGCTAAAGCCTGGACTCTTCCGTGATACACATAACCACCACGGTCGAAACGAACTGTTTCAATGTTAGCAGCTTTGCATTTTTCAGCAATATCAGCACCTACTTTTTTAGCAGCTTCGATATTTCCACCATTTTCAAGTTTTAGAATATCAGAGCTTGTTGCACAAAGAGTTTTGCCTGTTGTGTCATCGATAACTTGTGCATAAATATGTTTGTTTGAACGGAACACGTTAAGTCTTGGGCTCTCAGGAGTTCCGCTGACGATACGACGAACACGTGCGTGTCTACGTAAACGTTCTGCATTTTTGTTTGTTTTCTTCAGCATGTTCTACTCCTTCCCATTACTTCTTAGCCGCAGCTGTCTTACCTTCCTTACGACGTACATGTTCATCCTTATAACGAACACCCTTTCCGCCATATGGTTCAGGTTTCTTAGCAGCTCTTACGACAGCAGCAAATTGACCAACGTGCTGTTTGTCGATACCAGTGATGTTGATTGTTGTTGCATCTGGTGTAACAACTTCAAGATCACTTGGAATATCGAATTCTACAGGATGGGAAAAGCCAAGTCCCATTGTAAGTTTCTTTCCTTGTACGCTTGCACGGTAACCAATACCTACAATCTGTAAAGTTTTTGTATAGCTTTCATGAACACCTTGGATCATTGTAGCTATGATTGCACGTGTTGTTCCGTGTAATTGTTTGGTTACTTTTTGTTCGTTTGGACGAGTAACCTTGACGGTTCCGTCCTCAACGTTGATACCAATAACTGGACTAAAAGTCTTTGTTAATGTACCTTTTGGGCCTTTAACCGTCACCTCATTACCTTCAGCGACGATAATTTCAACGCCTTCAGGAATGGTAATCGCTTTGTTTCCGATACGTGACATTTCTATTTCCTTTCCTTATTTATTACCATACATAGGCAACAACTTCGCCGCCTACATGTTGTTTACGAGCTTCTCTATCTGTCATCATGCCATTGCTTGTAGAAATGATAGCAATTCCTAGTCCATTAATAACTTTTGGAATTGAATTTTCTTTAGCATAAACACGTAGACCAGGTTTAGAGATACGTTTGATACCAGAGATAACTTTTTCTTTGTTTGGTCCATACTTTAAAGTAACAACCATTTTCTTTTCTACGCCTTCTCCAGTAATAGAATAATTTGCAATATAGCCTTCTTCTTTAAGAATTCTAGCGATTTCAGTTTTAACTTTGGATACCGGAGTAACATCAACCGTTTCCATGTTCGCTTGAACGCCATTACGAATTCTTGTAAGCATATCGGCGATTGGATCTGTCATATTCATGGTTTAATTTCCTCCTTACCAGCTTGCCTTTTTAACACCAGGAATTTGGCCTTTATAAGCTAATTCGCGGAAGCAAATACGGCATACCTTATATTTGCTTAATACAGAGTGTGGACGTCCACAACGCTCGCAACGTGTGTAAGCTCTTGTTGAATACTTAGCAGGACGTGCAGCTTTAATCTTCATTGCCTTCTTTGCCATGGTTATGCCCCTTTCTTAACAAATGGCATACCAAGTTGTTCTAGCAATGCATATGCCTCTTTATTTGTTTTTGCACTTGTAACAATAACAATGTCCATACCACGAACTTTATTAACCTTATCGAAGTTGATTTCAGGGAAGATTAATTGTTCTTTAATACCTAATGTATAGTTACCACGACCATCGAATGCTGTAGCACTAACACCATGGAAATCACGAACACGTGGTAGAGATACGTTCATTAGTTTATCTAAGAATTCATACATACGTTCGCCACGTAGTGTAACTTTACAACCAATAGACATACCTTCACGAAGTTTGAAGTTAGCAATTGATTTCTTTGCTTTTGTGATAACTGGTTTTTGACCAGCAATAGCTGTTAATTCATTAACTGCTTCTTCAAGAGCTTTTGGATTTTCAATTGCATCACCAACACCAAGGTTGATAACAACTTTTTCAAGTTTAGGACATTCCATAACACTTGAATAATTGAATTCTTTCATTAGAGAAGGCTTAACTGTATCTTTATATTTTTCTAATAAACGATTCATTATTTCTTAGCCTCCTTAACTTCTTTTCCAGTTTTTTTGTTGATACGAACTTTGTTACCGTTCTTATCTACAGAGTAACCAACTCTTCCAGCTACTTTTGCTTTTGCGTCATAAATCATAACGTTACTTGCATCGATGCCAGCTTCTTGTTCAACAATGCCACCATCTGGATTAGCTTGAGTAGGTTTTAATGCTTTCTTAACAAGGTTTACTCCTTCAACAATAACTTTATTTGTTTTTGGAGATACGGCCTTAACTGTTCCTGTTGTTCCTTTGTAATGGCCGCTGATGACCTTAACTGTATCGCCTGTCTTAATCTTCATGTATGCGACCTCCTTATAGAACCTCTGGAGCTAGAGAAACTATCTTCATGTAACCTTTGTCACGAAGTTCTCTTGCTACAGGGCCGAAAATACGTGTTCCCTGTGGTGTACCATCATCTTTGATGATAACCGCAGCGTTTTCGTCAAATTTAATATAACTACCATTTTCACGGCGAACACCATATGCAGTACGAACGATTACGCACTTAACAACTTGTCCTTGTTTTACGCTTCCGTTAGGAATAGCGGATTTAACAGCACAAACAACGATATCACCGATATTAGCTGACTTACGTCTGCTGCCACCTAGACAGCGGATAACCAGTAATTCTTTAGCACCGGTATTGTCAGCAACTTTTAATCTGCTCTCATTTTGAATCATGACTTTCTCCTTCCGCTTACAGAATTACTGCTTTTTCTACAACCTTAACGAGACGGAAATGCTTGTCTTTTGATAGAGGTCTTGTTTCCATGATCTCTACTGTATCACCAATCTTAGCTTCATTGTTCTCGTCATGAGCTTTAAATTTGTTGGAAAATTTAACGTGTCTTCCATATAAAGGATGACTCTTTGCGATATCGATTTCGACAACGATTGTTTTATCCATTTTGTCGGATACAACAACGCCGCGAAGTACCTTACGGGTATTTCTTTCTTCCATCTTACTAGCCCCCCTTACTCACTCTTAGCGTTTTCACGCTCTGTGATAACTGTTTTAATTCTTGCGATAGTCTTTTTAACTTCCTTCATATGTGCTGGATTTTCTAATCCACCAGTAGCTTGTTGGAAACGTAGACCATATAGTTCTTCATTTAATGCAGCAACTTCTTTTACAAGTTCTTCGTTGCTCATATCTCTAATTTCTTTAACGTTCATGCTTATTTGCCCTCTTCTCTCTTAACAAAACGGGTTTTAACGCATAGCTTGTTAGCACCAAGACGTAGAGCTTCTCTAGCTGTTGCTTCATCAACGCCGCCAATTTCGAACAAAATTCTTCCTTTTTGTACGACAGCTACCCAGTGATCAGGAGCACCTTTACCAGAACCCATACGTACTTCTAGAGGTTTCTTTGTTTTAGCTAATTGAGGGAAAACTTTAATCCAAACTTTACCACCACGGTCCATGTAACGAGTCATGGCAATACGTGCAGCTTCTAATTGGTTAGAGCTTACATATGCACCTTCATCAGCTACGATACCGTAATCACCGAATGCTAATTCGCGTCCAGCTTTTGCACGTCCTTCATAGCTTAGGCGATGAGGTCTTCTATATTTAGTTCTATTAGGCATTAACATAATTACTCATTACCTCCTTCAGCTGGTGCAGCACTTACTTCTGGTTTAGCAGCTTCAGCTTTGCGGTTAGGACGATTGTTTCTACGATCGTTTCTTCCACCACGTCCATTACGACGGTTGTCTCTTTGTGGACGGCTTGGAGCTTCTGGTTCTACTACCCATTGACCAGGTAATACTTCACCACGGCAGATCCAAACTTTAACGCCTAGCTTACCATAAGTTGTGTGTGCTTCATTAATTGCATAATCAATATCACTACGTAGTGTATGTAGAGGAACTACACCTTGTGAATAACCTTCAGAACGAGCGATTTCAGCTCCTCCTAAACGACCACTAGCAAGTGTTCTAATTCCTTTTGCACCAGAACGCATTGTTTGTTGAATTGCTTTCTTTTGAGCAATACGGAATGATTGACGTTGTTCAAGTTGTTCGCAAATCTTTCTAGAAACGATTGTTGCATCTAAATCAGGATTTGCGATTTGAATTACTTCAATCTTAATATTTTTGCCGCCTGTTAGTTTAACAAGTTTAGCTTTTAAACCTTCAATACGGTCTTTTCCTTCTTCATTTTTGCCAACAACTGCACCAGGTCTAGCACAACGAATCATAACCTTGCAGTCTTTCTTTCCAGTACGTTCGATTTCAACGCGTGAAATATAAGCATCATGAAGTTCTTTATCTAAGAATTTACGGATTTTGATGTCTTCGTTTAGAAGATCTCCAAAATCAGCTTTGTCAGCATACCATCTGGATTCCCAGTCACGGATAACGCCAACTCTCATACCAATTGGACTAACTTTTTGTCCCATGTCGTGATCTTCCTCCCTTATCTTTCGCTAACCACAACTGTAATGTGGCTTGTTCTCTTCAAAATCTGACTAGCGTTGCCCTTTGCACGAGGCATGAATCTCTTTAATACAACACCTTCGTTTGCATAGCAACTCTTAATGTATAACTTAGTTTCATCTAAGTTGTGGTTGTGTGTAGCGTTAGCTTTAGCGCTCTTAACGACTTTGCTTACAGCTACAGCAGCCTGGTTAGGCATGAATTTTAAAATTGCGAGTGCTTCATCTACATCCTTGCCACGAATAAGGTCTAAAACCAAACGTGTTTTGCGAGGAGTGCAGCGAACTGTTTTCGCCGTTGCTTTTACATCCATCTTATTTCTCCTCCATTATTTCTTGCTGACCTTATCGTCGCCATGTCCGCCATATTTACGAGTTAGAACGAATTCGCCTAACTTATGGCCAACCATATCTTCAGTTACATATACAGGTACATGTTCTTTACCGTTATGTACAGCGAATGTATGTTCTACAAAGCTAGGATAAATGACTGAACGGCGTGACCATGTCTTGATAACTTCTTTTTTATGAGATGCATTTAATGCGTCAACTTTTTTCATAAGGCTTGCATCACAGAATGGGCCTTTTTTTACACTTCTTGACATTTTACATTTCTCCTTTCAGTTATTTACCATTTCTTCTTGTCATGATAAGAGCGTTAGATGCCTTCTTCTTATTACGAGTCTTAACACCCATAGCTTTCTTACCCCAAGGAGTCATTGGTGACTTACGTCCAACTGGTGTTCTACCTTCACCACCACCATGAGGGTGATCAACTGGGTTCATTGCAGAACCACGAACTGTAGGACGGATACCCATCCATCTAGAACGACCAGCTTTACCTAAGCTGATTAAGCTGTAGTCTTCATTACCTACAATACCAACTGTTGCACGACAGTTATTTCTTACTTTACGAATTTCGCCAGAGCTTAAACGTAATGTTGCGTATGGTCCGTCGAAACCTAAGATTTGAGCAGAGCATCCTGCAGCTCTTGCCATTTGTCCACCTCTACCAGGTGTTAACTCAACGCAGTGAACGAATGTACCTTCAGGCATATTTCTTAATTCCATTGCGTTTCCAACTTTAATATCTACTGCTTCACCGCTGATAATTCTTGTTCCTACTTCTAGGTTTTGTGGGCAGATGATGTAACGTTTTTCACCATCTACATAGTTGATTAATGCGATATTAGCGTTACGATTTGGATCGTATTCAATAGCAGCTACAACACCTTCGATGTTGTCTTTATTTCTCTTGAAGTCGATAATTCTGTACTTCTGTTTTACACCGCCACCTTGATGACGTGTAGTAATGCGACCAGTGTTACCACGACCACCTTTACTGTTTTTTGCTACAACGAGACTTTTTTCTGGAGTCTTTTTTGTAATACGGTCGCTGCTAAGTGTGCTCATATTACGACGTCCGTTAGTCGTTGGCTTATACTTAACGATTGTCATTTACTTTTCTTTCCTTTCGCTCATTTTCCGGAGATAGCGCGATTTTCCTCCGATATTTAATACTATTTATTTATTTTCATCATTGAAAAGGCTGATGTCTTTTCCTTCAGGAAGTTTAACAATTGCTTTTCTAACAGCATTTGTTTTTCCAGCGTAACGTCCAACTCTCTTATCCTTTGGACGAACGTTCATAATGTTTACAGATACTGGTTTGAATCCGTAAATTTGTTCAATAGCGATAGCTACTGCAGTTTTGTTAGCACCTTTTGCTACTTCGAAACTAATTTTGTTATCTTCACTGTTTTGACGCATTGTCTTTTCAGTGATGATTGGACGAATAATAATTTCATGGGCATTCATTATGCAAATACCTCCCCAGCTCTTTCAGCTGCTGCCTTTGTGAAGACAATCTTATCTGCATTTACAATGTCATATACGTTTAATTCTGTAACACTAACTAATAGTGCATTTGGAATGTTGCGCATAGAAATGTATGCATTGTCATAATCTTCGCTAGAATCAGCAACAAATAATGTTTTTCTATCAAATTCAAATGCTTTCATAAGATTGATAGCGTTCTTTGTCTTGAAAGTTTCGAATGACAAGTTTTCAACAACTGTCATGTTGCTTTCCATAGCTTTTTCGCTTAATGCACTGCGAAGAGCTAATTGACGAACCTTACGGTTTAATTTGTAACCATATTTACGTGGGTGTGGTCCAAATGCAATTGCACCATGTCTCCACTGTGTAGCACGTGTTGAACCTTGACGAGCTCTACCTGTGCCCTTTTGACGGAAAGGTTTCTTTCCTGTACCAGAAACAAACGCTCTAGTTAATGTAGAATGTGTTCCTTGTCTTAAGCCAGCCTGGTAGACGAGGACTGCATCGTACATTGCTTGTTGATTTGGTTCGATACCAAATACTTCATCAGAAAGTTCGATTGAATCAACAACCTTAGCTTCTTGATTGTATACATCCATCTTGGACATTGTTTACCTCCTCTACTTTCCTTTACGAGCTTCACTTGCTGCTTTTTTCTTAGCTTCTTCGATAGCTTCTTTTTCAGCCGATTCTTTAGCAAGTTCCTCGTTAATTGCTTCATTTACTTTTTCAAGTTCTTCTTGAACACTAACTCCTTTGTAAGAAACTAGTTCATCAACTTTAACTTGTTTAACTGGTTTAACTGTTGTTTTAACAATTACTAAGCCTTTACGTGGTCCTGGAACATTTCCTTTAACAAGGATGTATCCTTCTTCAGCGTTAACTTTAACAATTGTTAAGTTTTGGTTTGTAGTAGTAACATTACCCATTTGTCCAGGAAGTACTAGGCCTTTGTTAACAACACCATTGTTACGTCCGTTTGTTGCTAATGAACCAACGTGACGGTGGTGTCCTGAACCATGAGACTTAGGACCAATTGTACCGTTATTACGTTTAATTTGTCCGCTGTATCCTTTACCTTTAGATGTTCCTGTAACGTCAACTACATCGCCTGTTGCAAATACATCAGCTGTTAATTCAGCTCCAACTTCTGTATTCATAAGTTCATCAGCTTTAACTTCTCTAATATATTTCTTTGGAGATGTGTTAGCTTTCTTGCAGTGTCCGATAGCAGGTTTGTTGCTACGGTATTCTGATACATCTTCGTAGCCGAGTTGAAGAGCTTCGTATCCGTCAACTTCTTTTGTTTTCTTCTGCAACACAACGTTTGGTTTTACTTCGATAACAGTAACTGGAATTAGTTGACCTTCGATAGTAAATACTTGAGTCATGCCGAGCTTACGTCCTAAAATACCTTTCATTTATATCACCCGGTTCCTTTCTTATAACTTGATTTCGATGTCAACACCGCTTGGTAAATCAAGTCTGCTTAATGCATCGATTGTCTCTGCACTAGGACCAATGATTTCAATTAGTCTCTTATGTGTGCGAATTTCGAATTGTTCACGAGAATCCTTGTACTTGTGTACAGCACGTAGAACCGTGATTACTTCTCTTTCTGTTGGTAGTGGAACAGGACCAACGATCTTTTTAGCACCGTGGCTTGTGGCTGTTTCAACAATCTTTTTGCTTGCAACATCCAAATTCCTGTTCTCGTAAGCCTTCAAGCGAATTCTTACAGAATTTTTTGCCATGAATTTTTCCTCCTTATATTCACTCTGTCTTTAACAGATTGCTCCGTGGAAATTCCCCGGTTATCAATACAACGCCTTTCAGCGTGCCGGCAACCTCCCACATCTTCGCAAGTGCTCCAATATACTACTATTAAAAAAAGCCGATTGCAAGCACTTTTTTACAATTTTTATTATTTCGTCTTTTTCCACTTTTTGTATACCTTAGTCACTTGAATTTACATGCTACAATAGAGTTGGAGATGATATTTATGCAGGATAATTTACTTTCTATCGGGAAAATGGCCGAAATGAATCATTTAACCGTCGCCGCTTTAAGATTGTACGATGAAATGAATCTTTTAAAACCAAGACTCATTGATCCAACTTCTGGCTATCGATATTATGATATTTCACAAAATGCCCGCCTAGATATGATTGCCTACATGAAAGAATTAGGCATGAGTCTAGCGGAAATTCAAGATGTATTAGAAAAGGAAGATATCGCCCAGATTGAGACAATACTTGTTAAAAAGAATGAACAATTATATGAGGAGATGCGTTTATTACGTGCCAAGCATCATGCTGTAGAAAGAGCTATCACCTCAATTGAACGCTATCGTAAATCCCCAACCAAAGGAACAATATCTCTTGAATATATAGAAAGAAGATATTACTGGGGTCAAAAATGTAAAATCAATTTTTATGAAAAAGACTTAGATGCATATGAAGAAGTTCTTTTATCATTAAGAAAAGAACTCATTGATGTAGGCTTCTCTCAAATACATTCTTATAATATTGGAACTTCTATTGATAAAGAAGATTATTTACAAATGAAGTTTATCCCAAAAGAAACATTTATATTCGCTGATTATCGTGATAAAGAACGCTTTTCTGATGTAAAGATATTAGATAGTGGCATGTTTGCCTGTATCTATTTAGATGAATATAATGACGAACCAGTTTATGCTGAAAAATTACTCTCTTTCTGTCATGAGAGAGGTTGGCAGATTGATGGAGATTATATTTGTGAAGTATTAACCGAGTTTAATGTTTTTGACAGTGAAAAACGAAATATGTTTATGCGTTTACAGGTACCAGTTAAATTTTAAAAATATTTTGATAATTATTTCACATTTAGCGTTGACTCTCTTCTTACAACAGACTTTATAGTAAAAGTAACAAGGAAACACTTGAACTTATGACAATAAAGTCAGAAATGGAGGAAATTATGGAAAAAATTAAAGTAGTTCAATACGGATGTGGAAAGATGAGTAAATATATCTTACGCTATCTGCATGAACATGGTGCTCAAATCGTTGGTGCAATCGATGTTAACCCTGAAGTAGTAGGAAAAGATGTTGGTGATTTTGCTGAACTTGGTATTAAAACTGGAATAATTATCTCAAATGATGCCGACAAAGTATTAGATGAATGCGATGCTGATATTGCAATTATCACACTATTTAGTTTTATTGGCGATATTTATGACCATGTTGAAAAATGTGTATCAAGAGGAATCAGTGTTATTACTACATGTGAAGAAGCTATTTACCCTTGGACTACTTCTGCTGAACAAATTAACCGTCTAGATGCTTTAGCAAAAGAAACAGGATGCACAGTCTGCGGTAGTGGTATGCAGGATATTTTCTGGATTAACATGGTTGCTCTAGCAGCTGGTGGTTGTCACAAGATCACTAAGATTAAAGGTGCATACAGCTATAATGTTGACGAATATGGTCTAGCATTAGCTAACGCTCATGGATGTGACTTAACACCTGAAGAATTTGAACAAAAAATTGCTCACCCAGAATCATTTGAACCTTCTTATGCATGGAATGCAAGTGAAGCATTATGTAATAAACTTGGCTTAACAGTTAAAACAATCACCCAAAAACATGTTCCTTATATTATTGATCATGATATTTATTCTTCTACATTAGGTAAGACAATTGAAGCAGGAAAATGCATTGGTATGTCTGCTGTAGTAACAATCGAAACAATGCAGGGAATTGTTATTGAAGAAGAAACAATTGGTAAAGTATATGGACCAGATGATGGTGATATGTGTGATTGGGAAATTACTGGTGAACCAAATGTTGAATACCATGTAGTTAAACCAGCTACTGTTGAACATACATGCGCTACAGTTGTAAACCGTTTACCACAATTAATGCATGCACCTAGTGGATACGTTACAGTTGATCAATTTGAACCAAACGCATACTTAACATACCCTATGGAATACTATTTATAAAAACTTATCGTTATCAAATATTCAACAGTGCCTGTATTAAGGCACTGTTTTTAATATGGAATTTTATCCCCAAGCTTTTCAATAAGACTAATAAAGATAATTAAGTGCGTTAAACTGACTAAATAACCAGCTAATACATCACTTGTATAATGTACGCCAAGAAACACTCTGCTCATTCCAACTGAAATAATAAGCAAAGATAAGATAATCGTTGATAGTCTTTGAAGCCAAAGTGTTTTAACTACCTTATATATAATAAAGATAAGAAGCCCATAAAAAGCAAAACCCGTCATAGCGTGAGCTGATGGAAAACTATATCCAGATTCCTCTATCAACCGAAATCCATTTGGTCTAGGGCGCTGAATGATATTTTTTAATATCCTATTTAATATAGATGTAATTACTGCATTAGTGATTATGATTATTCCAAGCTTCCAGTTTTTGCTGAATATCACAATTAAAAATGTCACAAATATTACAGCCCAGAAACTTCCAAACCATGTAACAGCCTTAGCAACAGGAATAGTATTATCACGTATAAAATAAGTTAAAATAAACTTATAAACCACCTCATCTATCTTTAATATTTCTCTTTCTGATACTTCTTTTAAAAGAATACTAAAGAAAATCATACAAAACAGACAAACTAACCATCTAACTTTAATATGCATTTGAATAACCTTTTTCATCTATTCCTTATCCTATTGATTCTAAGTGCAAAGTCAACACTATCATTTAATGATGATTTATAATGTTATATATGAAATGGAATGAATATGGGCAAATCGTTGGTGTAAATAATGCCATCAGAAAATATTTCGGTAAAGAATATTATCATGAACCTGATAAAACTGTATTATCCTGGTTAAATCAAAATCAGTTTGAACATGTTATAGTACTACTAATAGATGCAATGGGTGTTTCTATTCTCCAAAAGCATTTAGATAGTTCTAGTTTCTTTTTATCTCATTTAAGAGAAGAACTAACTACTGTCTTTCCCCCAACAACAACTGCTGCCACAACTTCATTAAGAACTGGAAAATATCCTAATGAAACAGGTTGGCTAGGATGGAATGAATATTTTAAAGAAAAAGATGACAACATTGTTTTACTGATGAATAAATCCCAATATACAAACAGGATATATCCTGATTTTTCTAGCAACACTCTTCCTGTTCCTTTTTTAGATGAAGAAGAAAATTGTACTTCTATATGGCCTTTTTGGAATAAACTCAACCCTTCTAAAGACTATAAAGATCTATTAAATAATATCTATTCTAAGTGTAAAAAATATAAATATATCTATGCATATTGGGATGCTTTAGATACTTGTATGCATAAAACTGGAACTTGTTCTATTGAAGCAAAGAAAACACTTCAAAAATTCGATCAAGAAACAGAACAGTTTGTAAAAAGATTACCTTCTAATACAGGATTAGTTATTTTAGCAGATCACTCCCAAATTGATGTTACATTTGAATATCTGGATGATTATCCTGATTTAGTAGATACATTTAAACATTTACCAGCAATAGAACCTCGAACCATCGCCTTCTATATTAAAGAAGATAAAAAGAATTACTTTGTTCAACGTTTCAACGAACTGTATAGTCAATCGTTTAAACTATATACACATGATGAAGTAATAGAAAACTGCATCTTTGGCGTTAACAATAATCATCCTAGATTCAATGAATTTGTCGGGGATTATCTAGTAGTCGCTACTGATAACATTTCTCTTAGCTACAGCAAAACTCATAAACACACAAAACTAACCGGTGGAGATCATGCTGGCGGTTTAAAGGAAGAAGCGATTATTCCTCTTATTCTTTATCCTTAATATATACAAATACCAGCAGTTTGCTGGTATTTTATTTATCAGTCATAGAAATCGATATCTATATCTCCACTTAGTGACTTTAATTTCACTATATTTGCACCATTTCCAATAACTTTTGCATTTTTATATATTGTATACATCTCATCATCACCACTTAAGCATAACGATATGTCTCCTGAAGTTGTCTTGCACTCTATATTACTATAATCAATAGATTCTGTTTTGATATCACCTGATACATTTGAAATTGCACAACTTGTACCAATTACATTCTTTAGATAAATATCACCTGAAGCTGATTGAATGACTAGCCTTTCCACACTATTATCTCTAATTGAGATATCTCCCGAAGCAATTTTAATATTTAGTTCATCTATTTCCACTTGATTAATACTTATATCTGCAGAAGCACTTTTTACATACATCTTGTATATAAACATATTTCCATCAATAGATAAATCACTTGATGCGATAGACATATTTACTTCATCAAGAATTGTTTCTACAGGTAATTCGATATGAATCGAATAATCGTTAGTTTGATGTTGAAATATTTGATTTGTGTGATTTTTCTCTTTAATCACCAGTTTATCTCCAACAGTCTCAACAATTAAATTGTCATCATCAGGAGCATCAACTAATACTTCATCTGTATTTCCTGTATTGACTACTAAATCACAGCTAAATAGACTAATATCCATTGCTCGAATAATCCCTTTTTTATTGTCATCTTCTATATCTATCAATCTTTTACCAAGAATTTCTTCTGCAACTTTTTCTACATCATCCATTTCTCTTAGAATATCTTCGTCACTTTCACCAGCTTCTCTTTTATCCGCAAATAGTTCTTCATAATATTCCATAGTATTATCTACATCTTCATAATGATTCTTTTCTAAAAGCTTTCTTAATTTGTTCAAATACTCATTCATTTGACTGTTTCCCTTTCTATATATTGATATACTTTCATCAATTCTTTAAAGTCTTCTAAATATTCTTTAATACGCTCAATCCCAAGTTTAGAAATACGATACATTTTTCTTAACCTTCCCTGATGTTCAACACTATATGTTGTTAAATATCCTCCTTTTTCAAGTCTTTTCAAAATTGGATATAAAGTAGATTCGGATATTTCTATAACATCTTTTAAATCTTTAATTATCTGATATCCATAAGAATCTTCTTTCAATAATGCTGTTAACACACATACATCTAAGCTGCCTCTTTTTAATTGTGTTTCCATCATATACCTCCTTATGCAATATACTATATCTTACATAGTATTATGTGTCAACATATATTATTTTCTATTTTACCTCGATATATTTCGCTGTATAATTGCCCCATGGAGTTATTTATATGGGAAATTTAATACACACACTTGACTCTCTTTTATGGGGATGGCCATTAATTATATTACTGATAGGAACGCATATCTTTATGACAATTAGAACAGGATTTGTTCAAAAAGATATCTTTAAAGCAATAAAAATATCTGTAGCTAAAGATGATGGCGATTCGGGAGACATATCACAATTTGCTGCTTTAACAGCCGCTTTATCTTCAACAATTGGTACAGGAAATATTGTTGGCGTAGGTACAGCTATAGCCTTAGGTGGACCAGGAGCTGTTTTCTGGATGTGGATTACAGGCATTTTAGGTATGGCCACAAAATATGCTGAAACCTTGATTGCTTTAAAATATAGAGTAAAAAGCAAAGATGGAACGATGATTGGTGGAGCAATGTATGCCTTAGATCGTGGTTTGCATATGAAATGGCTAGGCATTATTTTCGCCTTTTTAACTGCTGTATGTGGACTTGGAATTGGTTGTATGGTGCAATCAAACAGCGTTGCTCAAAATTTGCAAGATAACTTTGGTATTTCGCCAATACTTACCGCCTTTGTTTTAACAATTATTGTTATGCTGGTTATTTTGAATGGTATTCAAGGTATTGCTAAAGTTGCTGAAAAACTTGTTCCCTTTATGGCTGCTTTCTATATTATTGGTTGTATTTGGATTCTTGTGTTAAATCATAGCTATTTAGCACTTACTATTTCCACCATTCTTAATGCTGCTTTTCATCCTGAATCTATCGCGGGCGGCTTTATTGGTGCAAGTCTTTCCACTTGTTTTCGCTATGGATTTGCCAGGGGTTTATTCTCTAATGAATCAGGCATGGGATCAGCACCTTTAATTGCATCAGCCGCAAAAACAAAAAACCCAAAAAGACAGGCATTTGTTTCTATGACAGCTACTTTCTGGGATACTGTTGTCATTTGTTTAATTACTGGTTTAGTCCTAGTATCTTCTGTTATTCGTTATCCACATATTGATGCCTTAAGTGGTAATGGTGCATTATTAGTTTCTAGTGTATTTTCTTCATTACCTTTTCTAGCCAATATAATCCTGCTTGTAGGACTCATTACTTTTGCCTTTTCTACAATTCTTGGCTGGTACTACTATGGGGAAAGATGCTCTGTATATCTATTTGGTGAAAAAGCAATAAAACCTTATAAAATCATCTGGAGCATATGTGTCTTTATTGGTGCTGTTGTTTCTCTTGATATCATCTGGGACTTTGCGGATTTAATGAATGGTCTAATGGCTATTCCTAATATTATTGCTGTCTTACTATTACATAATGTCATTGCATCTGAAACAAAAAAATATAATGGCATACATATCGATGATACAGACACAAGTGAAACAGTTGTATTAGATAATTCTAATAAAGGTGTAATTGGCTGATGGAAAAAGACTTAACAAAAGGATCTGTCACCATAAATATTTTGTTATTTGCTTTACCATTAATGTTTGGTAATTTATTACAACAGTTTTATAACATTGCGGATACTTATATTGTCGGTAAATATCTTGGCAGTAACGCTCTTGCGGCAGTTGGTTCTTCTTATACTTTAATGACCTTTCTTACATCTATTTTGATTGGTTTATGCATGGGCGCAAGTGCTGTTATCAGTATTCAATACGGTACTCGTAATACAGCAAAAATGCGTCAAAGTATCTTTATGTCTTTTGTATTTATTGCTCTACTTTCATTAATACTTACCACGGTTGTATATCTATTTATTGATAAAATCCTTCTTTTATTACAAGTACCAGCAGAAATATATGACGTGATGAAAACATATCTTGTATTTATTTTTGCTGGTATTCCTGCAGTTTTCTTATATAACTATTATGCTAATTTATTACGTGCTGTAGGTAACTCTGTTTTACCACTGATTTTTCTTGGTGTTTCCTGTATTTTAAATATCTTTCTAGATTTATATTGTGTCATTCATCTAAAATGGGGTGTTGCTGGAGCTGCTATAGCTACATCTTTCTCACAATATATCAGTGGTATTGGTATCATGCTTTATACACTCTTAAAAGAAAAAAATCTCATTCCTGATAAGAAAGAGATGAAGTGGGGCAAAAACAATTTATCTACTATTTTAAATCTTTCTCTAATGACTTCTATTCAACAATCTGTAATGAATCTAGGCATACTAATGGTACAGGGACTTGTAAATAGTTTTGGCACACAAGTAATGGCCGCCTTTGCTGCTGCGGTAAAAATTGATTCTTTTGCCTATATGCCCGTTCAAGATTTTGGTAATGCATTCTCTACATATGTTGCTCAAAACTATGGTGCTAATAGACAAGACAGAATCAAGAAAGGTATACACAGTGCCTTTACTACTTCTGTAATATTTTCATGTATCATATCCCTTCTTGTTTATATCTATGCTAAACCATTACTTGAAATATTCATAAATCCGTCAGAAGTAGAAATTATTAAAATTGGCATAAGTTATCTACATATTGAAGGATCATTCTACTTTGGTATTGGCATTTTGTTTTTACTATATGGTTATTATCGTGCCATTAATAAACCAAGTATGTCTTTAATCTTAACCATAGCTTCTCTTGGTACACGTGTGGTTCTAGCTTATATATTATCTTCTACTACATTAGGTACAAATGGTATCTGGATGTCTGTTCCTATTGGCTGGTTTTTAGCTGATACCATTGGAATTGTTTATTATTTTTTATCAAGTAAAAAGACACAACAATCTTATTAGAAATTATCAGTATTCTCATCATGTAAAAAACCCGCTCTCGCAGGTTTTTTACAAAAGGGATAATTTACATGTTATTTGAAGGGAGATTCAAGCACAAGCTTCATTATTGTTTCCTTGTGCACTATTAATATACCAATTAACTTTCGTAAAAATTTGGTTAAACTTTGTAAAAATATGTGATTTTCTAACAACATATTTTTTCTTTCCTGCTGTACATATTTATGAACATCAAAATAATTTATCTAGTCTATTCTTTCCATACAGAAAGGTGGTCAGTATGGAAAATCATTTTAAAATTGGGGATATGGTCTATTTCTTAGAATCAAACGTAAATGTTATCCCTGTAGAAATCATTCGCATAGCTGGAGGGTTTTGTATTATTCGTTTTCCCGATGGCAAAAGTGGCATTAAAGTTCGTAAATCAAAAATCTTTCAAAACGAAGAAGACGCATTACTAAGTCGTAATTCTTCTAAATATTATCGTGTATATTGAAAAACTCAAAAATTATAGTCTTGACAGTCATATCGTTATTTTTATATAGTTTAACTAGATTAGCGATGACGAAGAGCGTTTTTCTAATATGAAGCATTTAGAGAGTCTATATATGGTGAAAGTAGATTGTGGATGTAGAAAAATAAATCACTTCTGAGCTTGCTGCTGAAAATAGTAGGTTTGCACGTAAGAACCACGTTACAGGTTCAGGGCTTGTTAGAGTCTGTTAAAGTGGCATAGACGTTTGTCTTATGCAAAATGAGTGGTACCGCGGGTAAAATCTTGACTCGTCTCTATTTTAATGAGATGAGTCTTTTTTTGTGAAAGGAATTATTATGAAACTTAGTAAGAAAAACATGCTTATTATCAGCTTTATGCTATTCTCTCTATTTTTTGGAGCAGGGAACCTTATTTTCCCACCATTTTTAGGTCAAAGTGCTGGTGAGCATACATTAACAGCGATGATCGGCTTCTTAATTACTGCAGTTGTATTACCAGTACTTGGTGTAATTGTAGTTGCTGAATTTGATGGCTTAGATAAATTAGGAGCTATGGTTGATACTAAATTCGCTCTTGTATTTACATTGCTTATTTATTTATCTATTGGTCCTGGGCTTGGTATTCCTCGTGCTGCTTCCGTACCTTTTGAAATGGCAGTCGCTCCATATTTACCAATAGAAGCAAACAAAACATTATTTATGTTTTTATACTCACTTGTATTCTTCCTTGTTGCAATGTGGCTATGTTTAACTCCTGGTAAATTAGTAAAACGTATTGGTAGAGTATTAACACCTAGTTTATTAACATTACTTGTTCTCTTATTCGTTTGCTTTGTTCTAAAAGGAGAAGTAAATGTATCTTCAGCTATCGGCATGTATGAAACTTCTCCTTTCTTAAAAGGCTTTTTAGAAGGCTATAACACAATGGATACAATTGCCGCATTAAATTTCGGTTTAGTTATTTCTACTACCCTCATTTCATTTGGTCTCAATAAAAAGAACGACCGGATCCGCCATACAATCTATGCTGGTATTTTTGCTGGAGCAATTCTTGCTGGTGTATATATGATGCTTTCTTATATGGGTATGTGCAGCTCTGGTGTTTACGCACTTCAAGATAATGGTGCCTGGACTCTAAGATGCATTGTAAAACAAATCTTTGGCGAATTTGGTGCAATCTTGCTGGCAGCTATCTTTACTCTTGCCTGCCTTACAACTTGTGTTGGTTTAATCAATTCTATTTCTCAATTCTTCGCAATGTTATTCAAGAATAAAATCAACTATACAGCATGGGTGATTATTATTAGTGTCTTCTCATTTTTAATTTGTAATCTAGGCTTAAATATGATTTTAAGTATTTCTGTTCCTGTATTAAATGCTATTTATCCAGTCTCTATCGTATTGATTGTATTAGGTCTATCAAATAAATTGTGGGAAAATAACCGTTATGCTTACCCTCTTACAATTTATGGTACTGCTGTTGTAAGCTTACTTTATGCATTAGAAAATACTGGTATTGAAATAGCTGTGCTAACAAATCTAATTAAACAGCTTCCTCTATATGAAGAAGGATTCGGCTGGTTAAGTGTAACTCTAGTGATGCTAGTTATTAGTATTGTTTTAAATGTAATTAAACCTAAATCTAATATAGCAAAATAAGCATTAACTTCTTTTTGAAAAATGCTTCAACAATAAAATACTTGCAAATAATATTACCAAGCAAATAATAAATGGACGCATTATAAATATTTGTGTTCTGCCAAGAATATGATTGGATAACTGGATGCCTGCTAATTCATACATCATGCTGAATATAATTACAGCAATAAATGTAATGAGTAAGCATTTGGAAATAGCTTTTATCCAATCTTTTTTTGTCTCAAAATAATAGGTAATCCCAACAAGAACCGCAAGAAAACAGAATCCTATATTTCTATATAAAGGCATGACAAAAAGACTGGCAACTAGAACTGGTATACGAAATTCTCTTACATATATAATCGTATTATCTACATATTGAAGTAAAGCGGCTTCGCCACTTTCACATTCTTCTAGAAGATCCTCATAAAACGTATGATCTGTTTTAACGTTTAGTTCTTTTTCAATTAAGATAATAGATTCTTTAGCCATATTTTGTACTAAATTACTTGTATCTTGAATCTTTATATCACTACTAGTAACGATAGAGTTAATTGCATAGTCAACATAAACATTTGTAATAGCTTTTATACTCTTTTCTTTTAACATTTTATAGAATTATATCATATATTATATTAAGTATTCAACATAAAAAGGAGGAACAGATGAATAATAGAACTGTTGATAATTATAACCAAAAAGAAAAAAGATTAAATTTTTTGCAAAAAAAAGAGAATACTATAAATTCTCTTTTAGAAGTTGAGCATTTTTTATGTAATCTAAAACGTGCCTTTAAATATATTAATTTATATAAATTTTTAAAATAGTTAAATTTTATAAAAAATCTCATCAAATTTTATCTGTTCATCTTTAAAACTTTTATTTTCCTCATTTTCTATTAAAATTTTTATTCCATTTATTTCTGTTA